>Ga0308390_1000180_pt1 | contig 48414 bp, 41 predicted proteins | sample Hotspr2Sample149_FD_202358 | JGI IMG/M metagenome (GOLD analysis project Ga0308390, IMG submission 202358) | Hot spring phototrophic mat microbial communities from Mushroom Spring, Yellowstone National Park, Wyoming, United States - 20040719_149 ...
CAAATGGCGCCTCAGAATGGCGACCTTCTCTTCTGCGGTGTAGTGCTTTCGTGGTTTCTTCACGCGTTCGCTCCGTTATCTTAACGGGGGAACGCTCTCTCCATTTCCAGCTGAGGCGGGACACGGCGCCGCCGGGCGGCTCTTTCGAGCCTCGCAAGGGGCGGATGACGGCCTGTCCGCGCGGGAAGGTTCAGCTGAGGCCGAGCCTCCCAAGCACCGCCTCGCCGGCGAGCCGGCCGCTTTCCAGGGCGCCCTGAATGGAGGGCGTCGCCCGCCAGTCGCCGCAGGCGAACAGGCCCGTAGCGATCTCGGGCGGCTGGATGCGTTCGAGCGGATGCACGACCGGGAGGGCGTGTTCGATGTGATAGTGGGCCAGGTGCCGGTATTCTTCCGCAATCAACCCGAACCAGCGCTTGAGCTGCGCCCGGATGCTCGACAGGAGGCTCGCGTGATCGCGCATCTCCCAGCCGAGGACAGTGGCCGAAATCAGGTGCTCGCCCGGCGGGGCGTAGCCGGGGGCAACGTTGCTCATGACGGCAAGGTTGGTGATCGGACCGCGGCCGCCGCCGCTGAGCACGAGCAGCGGCTCGTCGATGGGCGGCTCCTTGGCGGCAAAGTAGAAGCACCACACGGAACGGGACGGCACGGCGGGCTGCCCGAGCAGCTGCGCGGCGCTGCGGGCGTCGGCGGCCACCACGACGGCGCGCGCCGTAATGCGCTCCCCGCCTTCCAGCCGCACGCCATCGGCGTCCACGGCTTCCACGCGCGCGCCGAAGCGGATGGAGCCCGGCGGCAGCGACGAGGCCAGCTGTTCGGGAATCGCGCCCATGCCCCCGGCAGGCACGGCGGCATCGCCGAGGGCGAACATCCGGAAGATGAATTCGAACATGCGGGAGCTGCCGCCGAGCGTGGCATCGAGCATGGCGCCGCCGATCCAGGGCCGGAAGAAATACTCGATGAGCCGGCGTGAGAAGCCGCGCCGGCGCAGCTCGGCGATCACTGTGGTCTCCGGGGAGGAGAAGATTTCGTCCTCGGTCTTCCGCCGCAGCTCGCGGCGGAGGCGGTACAGGCGGAAATAGTCCGCCCAGCGGGGCACGGGCGCCAGCAGCGTGGGCCAGAGCGAGGCGCGGTCGCGCCACGGGTCGCCGAGATGATAGAAGCGGCCGTGGTAGCGGACCAGCGCGCCGGGGGCGAAGGCGTGTAGCCGCAGCGAAGGGTAGTCAAGCACGGCCTGCGCTTCCGGATACGCGGTCAGCAGCACCTGAAACCCGCGGTCCAGCCGGAAGCCCTCCACGGTGTCGGTGCGGACCCGCCCCCCGGCGGCATCGGAGGCTTCCAGAATCTCGAAGCGCAGCCCGGCGCGGGCCAGCACTCTGGCGCAAGCCAGTCCCGCAAGGCCCGCGCCCACGACAAGAACGTCCCGGTCAGGCATGGCGGTCCGGATTCTCCTCCCCGGCCGGGGCGCGGCTTGCGCGCAGCTTGCGCAGCGCCAGGAACTCGGAAAGATTCTCTGTCGTCAGCATTCCAACCAACCGCTCTCCTTCAAAGACAAGCGCGCAGCCGGCTCCGGCCAGCGAGCCGGCGGCCTCGGCCAGATCCATCTCCGGGTCGAGCCGGACGAAGTCGCGGTCCATGGCCGAGGCCACATACCCCTCCGGCCCTTCGGCCGCCAGCGCGCGAAGCAGGTGGCTGCGGCTCAGCAGGCCGGTCACGCGCGGGCCGGCCAGCACGGGAAAATCCTGTTGCGACGTCGCCAGCAGCATTTCGGCGGCGTCGCGGATCGTGTCGCCGTGGCCGAGCGTGCGGAAATCGGTGATCATCGCGTCCCGCACGCGCGCGCCCTGCATCAGGGCCTGCGCCGTGGCGGCGATGGACTCCTGCGCGGCGCCGATGTAGATGAACAGCGCCACGAACAGCAGCAGGAAGTTTCCCTGGAGAAGGCCCAGCAGCGCCAGCAGCGCGGCAATGCCGGTGCCGATGCGCGCGGTGATCCGCGTGGCGTCCTCCACGGTCCGCTTCTCGGCCAAAAGGCTTCTGAGCACGCGCCCGCCGTCCATGGGAAACGCCGGCAAGAGGTTGAACAGCGCGAGCACCAGGTTCGCCACCGCCAGCCGGCTCACGATGTTGTGATCCGAGGCCTCGCGCCACTGCTCGAGCGCTATGCGGCCCCCGGCCGCCCATGTGACGCCGAGAAGAGCAACGCCGAGGACGAAGTTCACCAGCGGCCCCGAGAACGCCACCCAGAACTCTTCGCCGGCCTTGGGCTGCCGTTCCAGCCGCGCCAGGCCGCCGATGGGCAGCATGACGATTTCCTGCGTGCGGATGCCGTATTTTCGCGCCGCAAGGGCGTGGCCGGCCTCGTGAAGCAGGACCGAGAAGAAGAGCCCGAAGACGAACAGCGCCGCGCCCGCCCACGACTGGCTGCCACCTGCGGTGAGCACCACGAGCCAGATGACCAGCAGCCAGAAGGTGAAGTGAAACCGCACCGGGACGCCAAAGACCACAACGGACCCGGCAATGCCCGGGACTCGTCCGGCGGGCCGCAGCGGCGCTGGGGTCGGATTCATCTTGCTGCCATGATACCGTTGCCGCACCCGGGCTTTGCAGGCGCGGCCGCGGCGCGCTTACCGGTCGCTGAATTCGGGCGCGGCGTAATTGCGGCCGGTGACGAGAGCGAGGTAATCCGGCCGGTCCGCAGCGCTCAGGTGGCGGTAACTGCGCACGATCTCCCCGTGAAACAACAGGAAAACGCCCGGCATCTGGAAGCCGTCCCCCATGAGGCGCCCCACGCCGTGTCCGCCCAAAACGCCCGCCTGGAAGCCGCGCCACCAGACCTTGGGGCCCAGCACGTCGCCGAGCCGCCCGCGGGGCAGCCCGAAGGCGCGGTAGAGGGTCCGCTCGGGGTCGCTGATCCGCTGCACGTCCTCGAGGCCGTATCGCGCGAAGAAGCGGCGGGCGTATTTCTCGTCGCTCATGTGAACCAGCACGAGCCGCGCCCCTTCCCGCTCGATGTCCTTGCGCGCGGCAGCGAGGTCCGCCAGCGCCTCCCGGCAGAACGTGCAGCCCATGTGGCGCAGGAAAACCAGCAGCACCGGCGACAGGCGGGACAGCTCGTCCAGCGTCAGGCCGTAGTTCGTTTTGCGGTGGAGCGCGAAACGGAGAATTTCCGGAGAAATGGTGCGCCGGCGCGCCACCGAGGCCTCATACGCGCTTTGCAGAATGGCCAGCAGGGGGACGCTCCAGGCGGCCGCGTCCACGCCGATCCACCACCAGAGGGCAGCGGGCGCGCGGCCGTGCAGAATGTCGAGGGCGATCCAGACGCCCGTGCCGGCTTTGCCGAGCAGCCCCATCAGCACCACCGGCCAGTGGCGGTAGGCGTCGCGGGCCGCCAGCAGAAAGCTGAAGCCCATCACCGCCATCCAGACGGCGATAGCGTGCCAGCCTTCGCTCATCAGCGCGCTCGGCGGATGCGTGGCGCCCAGGCGCGCATCGAGCCACTCCGCCATCACCACGGCGCCGGCGGCGGCCACGACGTTGTATACGCCGGCCCAGTACAGGATTTGCCCGGCCCACCGGGGCGGCCGTTGTGCAACACAGCTCATGCCTTTTCTATGGATGTAAGACAAGACAGGCGGAATCAGAAATGTTTTCGCAGCCGGCGTTTCGCCGGCCGCGGCCCGGCTTTCCGCCGCCTCAGTTCTCGCGGAAAATCGCCACGTCCCATGGCCCGAGCTTCACCGAAGCCGCCTGCGCCACCTTCTGCCCTTTCAACAGATCTTCGGCCGGGCCGTAGCTGTAGGCAAAAGTCTGTTCGGCCGGCGAATAGTTGAAATAAAAGTGAAGCTTGCGCCCCGCCGCTTCGCCATGCTTGACGCGGATGGCGGGCGGCAGCTTCTGGTCCGGCCCGGCGAGGCCGGCCCGCGAGAGCACGTCCAACACCACGGCGCGCTGGAGCGCATCGCTGAGAACCGTGCCCTCGTATGTGAACGTCCCCTTGCCGTAGCTGTTGCGGGTGATGGCCGGGTAGCGGCCGAAGAACGGGTGGTCATACCACGCCAAGGGTTGGGCCGACTCCGGGATGAGCATCTCGGCCCACTCCGAGACGCGGTTCTCGGCGCCGGCGCGGAAGGGATCGTCCCGGAGCGGCAGCGGCTCGCGCAGCGTGGAGAATTCCTGGTAGCGGAAGCCGGCCGCCTGCCGCAGCGGGCCCGGCGCCATGACATGGCGCACGGTGTTGAATTCATTGGTGAAGCCGCTCTTCAGCGTGGCGATGACGTGGCCGCCGTTGCGCACGAACGCGGCGATCTTTTCCAGCTGGGCATCGGAAGCCACATAGAGCGGCGGCACCAGCAGCACGCGGTAGCGCGAGAAATCCGAGTCCGGCGTGACGAAATCGACGCCGACATTCAGCATGTACAACGTGCGGTGGAATTGCCGCACAAATGTCTGGTAATTGACCCTGTCGCTGAACGGCATGAACTGGATGCCGTGGTGGCTGTCGATGCTGAACAGCAGGGCGACGGCGTTGCGCTTTTCCAGGTTGGCGACCGCCGGGCCGACGCGCTTCAGCTCGGCCGCGGTGCGGGCGAACTCCTCGTAAACGCGGTTGGGCTCGAGATCGTGGGACAGGATCCCCTTCCAGTAGGTCTCCTGCCCGTAGTGGAGCGAGTGCCAGTGCCAGTAGGACACCATGTTGGCCCCGTCGGCGATGTGGCTGTAAACGTTCAGCCGCAATTGGCCGTCGTAAGGCGGGAACTGGCCTTTGGAATCCCAGCCGATGGTTTGCGCGTTGGTTTCGGTGACGAGGAAGTTGCCCACCCGGAGCGAGCGGGCGACGTCATCGGTGAACGTGGCGGAGTGGCCGTCGAGCTTGTCCTGCACGTCGTAATAGGGGTTCACGGCGGCGATGTCGAGATGGCGGGCGATGGCCCACTGGTCGATGTCGGTGTGCGCGCCGCCGGAAAAATCATGGGTGATAAACTGGTCTTTTCGCTTGTATTCATTCACGATTTTGGCCTGCCAGGCGAGAAAATCCGTCACCCTTTCGCGCTGGAACCTCTCCCATTCCAGCTTGTATCCGGGATTGAGGATGCCGTCGCGCGGGGGGAATTCGTCCCAGTCCTGCACCAGCTGCCCCCAGTAGACGAAGCCCCAGGCGCGGTTCAGGAAATCCACGGACTTGTACTTGCGCTTCAGGTACTCCACGAAATTCTTCTGCACCAGCGGGCCGGCGGCGTTGTAATGGGACGTCTCGTTGTCGATCTGGTAGCCGATCACCGCCGGGTGGTCCTTGTAGCGCGAAATGATGTTGCGGATGATGCGCTCGCAATAATAACGGTACGCCGGGTGCGTGATGTCCATGTTCTGGCGGATGCCGTAGGTCGCCTTGCGCCCCTCGAAGTAGGTGGCGAGGATCTCCGGGTGCTTGTAGTAAAGCCATGGCGGGATCGAGTAGGTGGGCGTGCCGAGAATCACCTTGATTCCCGCCTTGTGCATGGCGTCGATGACGCGGTCGATGTAGGCGTATTCGAACTGGCCGTCGCGGGGCTCCCAGCTCGACCAGGTCGACTCGCCGATGCGCACGACCGTGAGCCCCGCCTTCTTCATCAGCTCGACGTATTTCTCGAGCCGTTCTTCCGGCATGTACTCGTGGTAATAGGCAGCGCCGTAGTAGATGGTGGGAAAGCGCGGCGTCTGTGCCAGCGCCGGCATCAGGCAGGCAATCCAGAGGGCTTGTAAGCGCATACTGCGGGCGATTCTATCACCCTTCCGCCAGCCTTCAAAGCAACAGCGCCAGCAGCGCCGCGGCCGAAACCGCAGACGCCTCGGCCCAGGGCCCGGCGCGTCTTGCCAATAGCCCGGCGCCGAGCGCCATCGCGGTTCCCACGGCTTCCGTGGCCAGCACGGCCGCCGAAGCCCCGGCAACGAAACGGAACAGCAGGAAGCCCGCGCCGCCGGCGAGCGCGCCCGGCCAGCCCCAGGCGCGCGCGCACGCGCCGGCGCAGGCCATGGCGAAGGGGAACAGCAGCCGCGTGTCCCCGGTGAGCCATTCCAGCGCGGGCCAGAGCGCCGCGAGCGCTGCAAACGCCTTCGCTGCGGAGCGCGAGCCCGGCCTGGCTGCGCCGGCGGCCCAAAACAGGGCCATCCACAGGTGGCCCGCCACACGCAGGATGGTTTCAGAATTCAAGCGCAATCATCTGATGCCCGTCGAGCACCGGCAGGCGGAACACCGTGTAGGCGCCATCGCGCCTGGCCTCGACCGAGGTCCCCTGCGGGGCAAGCACGGCGCGGCGCACCGGGCGGGGCGTTCTCACGCGGACGTCCACGTTGGCCAGGGGGATGACATCTTCAATGACGTCGAATGCCTGTCCTCGCCGCTCCGGGATGTAGTGCAGCAGATGGACCACCCAGCGGTTCTCGCGCTCCTGCTCGTTGACCGCCGCCAGCAGCGAGCTGGGCGCTTTCACCTCGATCACCGGATCCGGCAGCAGCCGCCGAAGCGCGTTGCCTGTCAGCCGCTTCACCCACAGCGGGGCGTTGGCGTGGTACTGGGTGAAGACCGGGTGCATGAAGTAGATGCAGCGGCCGTTCTGCACGATGCCCGGCGGGCCGGACTTGCCGGCCGAGGGCGTGTGGCGGTGCGAAAAGAAATGGTCCCATGTGCGGTTGAAATACGGCACGTGCGTCCCCATGAGCACCTGCGCGCCCGGCCGCGGCCGCACGGCCTTGCCGCGCATGTACATGACCAGTTCCGTGCGCGGCAGGCCCTCGGCCAGCGGCCCGTCGACGACGAGAAAGTCCGGGCTGAATTCGGCATCGCCGATGTAGTCCACGCCCAGACAATCCAGCGCGAATTTGTCGCCCTGCGGCGTGAGCCCGGAGGCGAACGAAGCCAGAAGGCTGCCGCCGCGCGAGACGTATTCCTCGAGCCGGCGCGCCAGCGCGGCGTCGGTTTCAATGCGGTCCGGCAAAACCAGCACCCGGTAGCGCGAGAAGTCGCTCTTCGAGTCGAGCATGTCGAACTGGACCTTCAGCTCGGTGAGCATGCGCACGGCGCCGAACGCGGCCGGCGGGATCTGGCGGTCCGGCCCGACGTAGAACTCCTCCGGTTTCAGCACGCCGACTTCGGCCACGGCGCGCGCGCCGCGGCACCACGGCTCCTTCGCTTCCACCTGGCGGTAGACGGCGCCGATCAGCTCGTAGGTCGCCTCGTCGAGCTTGCCCGACGGGTGCAGCTGGTCGCCGACGGAGCACTTCGCCCCGAGCGCCAGCATCTGGAAACACTCGAACTCCAGCGCGGCGCGGTTTTTCAGCGAGTGGAAATCGCCCCACGAGGTGTGAAACTTGCCGGTCATGCCGAGCGAGTCCAGGCCGAGCGTGCGCGTGTAGCGGACCTTCAGTGGGAAATCCAGGTAACCCCAGCCGCCGCTCGGCAGCGACTCCAGCTCCCAGTGCGTGAACGACGGGGCCATGCGGCGGTGGCGCGGGCCGACGTGCCCGGAGTTGTAGAAGATGGTGGCGTCCTTGTGGTAGCGGCGCACGAGCGCGGTCATCTCCGCCTGCCAGTCGAGCATGGTCTGGTGCATGAAGCGCCAGCGCTGCTCGGCGTTGACGGGGTCGAAGCCCTTGTTCCGCATCAGTTCGCGGCAATAAAAGCACGCGCAGGGGGTGTCGTGAACAATGTCGAAGAAGAAACCGTCCACCGGCAACATTTCGCAAATTTCGGTGACGTGCCGGCGCAGGAACTCTCGGTAGGGCGTGTTGTAGCACAGCCGCCGGTAAAAGCCCGGCTCGAAGATCGGCGTGCCCACGGGCGCGCCCTTCTCGTCGACGACGAGCCAGTCGGCGTGCCGCTGCGCAGTGTAGTGGTCCCACATGATGGTCACATAGATGGGGACGCGGATATTGCGCTTGTGGCAGGCCTCGATCTGCTCCTTGAGCAGGTTCCGCTTCAGGTGCGGGTGGCGCCGCTCGGGGTTGATTTTGGTGTCGTAGTAGATCCAGCCGTGGTGGCAGCGGGCGAAGCAGGTGACGGAGTTGACGCGAGCGCGCTCGAGGGTGCGGGCGAAGTCGTCGGGGTCGAACTGCGCGGCGATGTCCTCGACATGCTCGCTTGTGTGAAAGTCGAGGTGGACTTGCCGGAAGCGCAGCTCGGGCGCGCCGGGCGCGAGCTGGCTGGCGGCGGCCAGGACGTTTGGCGCGGCGAGGATGGCGGGCGATTTCAGCAGATCGCGTCGGGTCAGTTCGGGCATGGCAGACATTCTATCGCCCGGCCGGGCCGGGACGATATACTCACGAACGGTTGCTCCGGCCGCGCGCTGCGCGGCCGGTTCCCTCATCAGGAAAGGAGACATCCATGACCAAATCCAGGAGAGCCTTTTTGGCAGGCGCTGCGCTGGCGGCGCCCGCAGCGGCGCAGGCGGAGCAAAAGCCGGAAAAGCGGGTTCATTACCGCGGCGCAAAGCCGCAAAAAACGCCGCTGTTTTCGAGCGCCGTTTCCTACGGCAATCTGCTGTTTATCGCCGGCAAGGGCTGGCACAAGGGGGGCGACATCAAGGTGCAGACGGCCGGCGTGCTCGACGAAATCGAGGCGGAGCTGAAGAACGCCGGCTCATCCATGGAAAAGGTGCTCAAGTGCAACGTGTATCTGAAAACGCTCGAGCACTACAAGCCGATGAACGAGGTGTTTCTCGGCCGCTTCGGCCCGGAGCCGCCCGTGCGCACCACGGTGGCTGTGGCCGACATTCCGGGCGACTCGCTGATCGAGATCGACGTCATCGCCTATATCTGACAGCAGCAGCGCCGGCCGGCTCGCGGCCCGCAACGGCGGGGGCGCCGGGAGCATCCGGCCCCATTGCGCCAGCCGGCGGCCGGCCGCGGCGCTTCGGCGGGGATTGCCGGCCGCCCCGCTCAGGCCGCAACCCGCAGGCGCTGCGGCCGGGGTCAGCGCCGAAGCGCCTCCAGATTTATCCGGCACAGAAATCCACGTTGCCCGGCGGCGCAAGCCGGGAATTTCGACGAGGGCCGCGGCGTTTCGAAGCCGTTGCGGCGCGGGCCGGGACGGATGCCTTTGCCCTTGTGCGGCGAGGGGCGGATCCGGGCTGCGGTTCGGCTGCCGGGCCTAGGCCGCCGCGCGCGCCAGGATCTCGCGCACCCGCCGCGCGACGATCTCCGCGTCGCCTTTCTGCATCATCCACACGGTGAATACGAGCGCTTCCTTGTTCGTCATCGGGCAGGCTTCGATCGACGGACGGCCTTCGCGCAACTGCTTCATCACCTCCGGAGGCGTGATCTTCACCACGTTCTGGTCCCAGCGGATGCGCAGGTGCGGGGTGTGGTTGGCGATCGGCGGCACGACCACATCGGTAGTCACCGATTTCACCTTCTTCGCCTCGCGAGCGATGACGTCCACGCGCCGGTCCCACTCGCGCGCCTCGGCGGCGTGGTCTTTCTTCAGGTACAGCTCGAGCGCCACGAGCATGCCCACCATCTCTTCCTTGTTCACCTTCATGCCGCGCGCGATGGAATCGCTGTAGGGGGAAGTGTTGAGCCGCGCCGCCTCGATCAGGTCTTTGCGGCCGAGCAGCAGTCCGGCGCTTTGCGGCCCGCGAATTCCCTTCCCCCCGCTGAACGTCACCAGGTCGAATCCCATCCTGGTGTACTTCGACAGGTTTTCCACCGGGGGCACGTCCGCGGCGGCGTCATTGAAGCTCGGGATGCCGTGCTTGCGGCAAAGGGCGACGAACTGTTCGATTTTGATCTGTCCGCGCGGGTCGGCGTCGTTGAAAAAGAGGGCCATCGCGGTGCGCTCGTTGAGGGCGCGCTCGAAGTCGGCCGCCGTCTCCACCTCCACCATGCGGATGCCCACCGCGCGCACGGCGTGGTCATAACCGTAACGGTGCGACTTCTGGATGATGACCTCGCTCTTCATCCCGGTGAGATCCGGGATGCGGCGGATCTTGTCCGGGTCCTTTCCGGTGATGCAGGCGGCCGTTCCCACGGTCAGCGCCCCGGCGGCGCCGGAGGTGACCATGGCGGCTTCGCAGCCGAGCAGTTCGGCGATGCGGCGCCCGACGGCGTCCTGCAACTCGTTCAGGTTCACATAATGCTTCGATGCCTCGCGCATCGCCTCCATCACCTCGTCGGGCATCAGCGACGCGGTCAGCATCGTATAGGTGCCCGCAGCATTAATGAACGTGCGGACGCCCAGTTCCGAGATCACATCGCGGCGGCGCGGCGCGGCCAGCCCGGCGCGGCTGAACAAAGGCAGGCTTCCGAGAGCCCCGAGAAACGGTCGACGGCCAAAGATCATCACAGACTCCTTCGCTCTTCCATCCTGTCACCGGCCGCGCCGCCGCGCCAGCGCCCTTACAGCGGCAGCCCGAAATAGCGCTCGGCGTTCGAGTAGCAGATGCGCCGCACCATGCCGCCGACCAGATCGAAGTCCGCCGGCAGCAGGCCCTTCTCCATGTCGTCGCCGAGCAGGTTGCACAGCGTCCGGCGGAAATACTCGTGCCGGGGATAGCTCATGAAGCTGCGCGAGTCGGTGAGCATGCCGACGAAGTGCGCCAGCAGGCCGCAATTGGACAGCGCGTTGAGCTGCCACTCCATGCCTTCCTTCTGGTCGAGGAACCACCAGCCGCTGCCGAGCTGTATCTTGCCCGGGATGGAGCCGTCCTGGAAGTTGCCGATCATGGTGGCAAAGGCGTAATTCCAGGCCGGGTTGAGGTTGTACAGGATCATTTTCGGCAGCGCGCCCTCGCTTTCGAGCATGTCCATGTAGGCGGCGAGGGCGTCGATCTGCGGCCAGTCGCCGATGGAGTCGAAGCCCGTGTCCGGCCCCAGCTCGCGGAAACGGCGGGTGTTGTTGTTGCGGCGCGCCATCAGGTGAAGCTGTTTGGTCCAGCCCTTCTCGGCATCGAGGCGGCCGAAAAACAGCATCATATACGAAGAAAATTGCGCCTGATCCTCCGGCGATACCGGAACAAATGCGCGCGCTCTTTCAAAGATTTCGGCGGCTTTTTCCTCCGAACAGGGCGTGGCGAAACAGACATTCAGGCCATGGTCGCTCAGGCGGCAGCCGGCCGCGTGGAACGCGTCGTGGCGCTTGCGGAGCGCGTCGAGGAAGCTGCGGAAATCGGCGATGTCGGTGTTGGCGGCGGCAGCGAGCCTCCCCAGCCAGGCGTTGAACGCCTCCGGCCGGTCGACGAGAAACGCCCGGTCCGGGCGGTAGGTCGGAAACACCTTCGTCTTCAGCCCGGAGGATGCGATCTGGCGGTGCCAGCGCAAATCGTCCGCCGGGTCGTCGGTGGTGCAGACGGCGCGGACCCTGAACTTCGCGAGGATCCCCCAGGCGCGCAGGCTCTCGCCGGCGAGCAGCGCGTTGGCCTGCTCCCAGACGCGTTCGGCGCTGCTTTCATCCAGCAGCTCGTCGATGCCGAAGTACCGCTTCAGCTCGAGGTGCGTCCAGTGGTACAGCGGGTTGCGCAAGGTGGCCGGCACGGTGCGCGCCCAGGCGAGGAACTTCTCCTTCGGCGAGGCGTCCCCGGTGACAAACTTCTCCGGGATGCCGTTGGCGCGCATGGCGCGCCACTTGTAATGGTCGCCCTCCAGCCAGATCTCGAAGAGATTGGCGAAGCGGCGGTTCTCGGCGATGTCCTTCGGGGGGAGGTGGCAGTGGTAGTCGAGAATGGGCTCGTCCCTGGCGTATTCGTGGTACAGCCGCCGCGCGGCGGGCGTGGAGAGAAGGAAATCATCGTGAATGAAAGACATTCTGGCAGCCTCGTCTGAAATGCCAGTATATCGCCCCCGGCGGCCGTCATAATGGAAGGGTGATGTCCTCCATGTCTTCCTCGCTTCAGCTTGATCTTCCGTTGATACCCGAACTGGACCCGCAATTCGTGCCCGCCTCCCTGTGGAACCGCGCCTTTCGCGAGCTGGCGCGGCGGCAGGGCGCCGCGCCGTACGTGCTGGCGCTGGAGCGCAGCGACGGCAGCATCTCGCGCTTCGAAACCGTCGTGCTGCCGGAAGGCTCGCCGGAGTTCGCCCTGAACTTCCGCTACATCGAGCGGATCGTGAAGTTCCTGCTGTGGCAGCGCGGCGGCTGGAAGGTGTACGCGGGCGGCGCGCCGGCCATCGGCGAGCACCTGCGGTCCGTCTACGCGCCGGGCGGCGAGCGGGCCTTCGACTTCGAGTTCATGAGCAACGTCTACGAGCGCCCGTTCACGGTCGAGATCACCACGCCGGAGCGCGCGCCCGCATCGCGCGAGACTTCCAGCCCGCTGGGCCGCCATCTGGACGGCTGCCGCGTGGGGTTCGACCTCGGCGCCAGCGACCGCAAGGCGTCGGCGGTGATCGACGGCGAAGTGGTCTTCAGCGAGGAGGTCCCCTGGGACCCGCGCCCGCAGAGCGACCCGCAATACCACTACGACGGCATCATGGACTCGATCCGGCGCGCGGCGGCGCACCTGCCCCGGCTGGACGCGGTGGGCGGCTCGGCGGCGGGCGTCTACATCAACAACCGCGTGCGCGTGGCGTCGCTGTTCCGCGGCGTGCCGAAAGACGTCTTCGATGCGAAGGTGGCCGACCTGTTCCTGCGGATCCGCGACGAGCTGGGCGTGCCGCTGGAGGTGGTCAACGACGGCGAGGTCACGGCGCTGGCCGGGTCGATGTCGCTCAACGACAACCCGGTGCTCGGCATCGCCATGGGATCGAGCCTCGCCGCCGGCTACGCCGACGCGCACGGCAACATCACCGGCTGGCTGAACGAGCTGGCCTTCGCGCCGGTCGACTACCGCGAAGACGCGCCCGTGGACGAGTGGAGCGGCGACCGCGGCTGCGGCGTGCAGTATTTCTCGCAGGTGGGCGCCAACCGCATCGCGACGCAGGCCGGCATCGCCTTTGATCCCGCCATGCCGCTTCCCGAACGGCTGGTGGAACTCCAGCGCCGCATGAAGGAAGGCGATCCGCTGGTGCGGAAGGTGTACGAGACCATCGGCACCGAGCTCGGCTACGCCGTGGCCCACTATGCCGATTTCTACGAGCTGAAGCACATTCTCGTGCTCGGCCGCGTCACGACCGGGCCGGGCGGCGATGTGATGATCGAGCGGGCGCGGCAGGTGCTGGCGGCCGCGTTTCCCGAGCTGGCGGCGAAGGTGCAGATCGCGCTGCCGGACGAAAAGAGCCGCCGCGTCGGGCAGTCGATTGCGGCGGCCAGCCTGCCGGCGATCCCGAAGAAGAACTGAGGTGAGCTTCCATGCAGTTTCATAAAACAACTTCCGAAATCTATGTTCCGGACGGGGCTCCGCTGCCCGGGGCGCTGGCGCGCACGACGCGGCTCGGCATCGGCGCCCACCAGGACGACATCGAGATCATGGCGATGGAGGGGATTCTGGCCTGCTTCCAGAAGCCGGACCAGTGGTTTTCCTGCGTGATCGTCACCGACGGCGCGGGCAGCGCGCGCGAGGGCGACTACGCGCACTACACCGACGAGGACATGGTCCGCGTGCGCCACGTCGAACAGAAGAAAGCGGCGATGGTGGGCGAGTACGGCGCTTGCGTCTTTCTCGACTATCCCAGCCGCGAGATCAAGGACGGCGCCAACCGCGCTCCGGCCGAAGACCTCAGGCAGGTGCTCGAAACGGCGCGCCCGGAGATCGTCTACACGCACAACCTGTGCGACAAGCACCACACGCACGTCGCCGTGGCGCTGCGCGCCATCGAGGCCATCCGCAGCCTGCCGCTCGGGCAGCGGCCGGCGCGCCTGTTCGGCTGCGAGGTCTGGCGGGATCTGGACTGGCTGCCCGACGCGCGCAAGGTCGTCTTCGACGTCAGCCGCCACGAGAACCTCTCCGCGGCGCTGCTCGGCGTGTTCGACTCGCAGATCGCCGGCGGGAAGCGGTACGACCTCGCCACCATGGGGCGGCGCCGCGCCAACGCGACCTACTTCCAGAGCCACGCCGTGGACGAAGCCGATTCGATCATCTTCGGCATGGATCTCACGCCGCTGGTGACGGACACGAGCATCGACCCGCTCGAGTTCGCGCTGTCGCACATCCGCGAATTCGAAGAAGAAGTCCGCAACCGCTTCGCGAAGCTTCGCTGAGCGGCCGCCGCCGGGTTCGCGCCGCGCCTCAGCGCAGCACGAACCCGGCGGTCAGATTGGCGATCTGAACCTTGTACTCGCCCGGCTCGATCGTCCACCTGTTGTTCAGCCCGACGAATGCCAGGTCCTTCGCCGCAAGCTGAAATTCGACGGTCTGCTCCTCGCCAGGCGCCAGCTCGATCTTCCGGAAGCCCTTCAGCTCCCTGTTCGGCGGCGAGACCTGCCGGTACAGGTCGCTGACATAGAGCTGGACGACCTCCTTGCCGGCGCGCTGTCCCGTGTTTTTCACCTTCACCGAGACCGTGAGGCTGCCCGTGCGCGCGAGCGTGTCCGCGCTCAGCTTCAGGTCGCTATAGGCGAACGTCGTGTAGCTGAGCCCGTGGCCGAAGGGGAACTCCCAGCCGGTGGGGTTGTCGTGCGTGTTTTCGAGCGGCTTGTAGTCGTAGGTGGTGAAGCCGTTCACGTTGCGCGGGTAGCTGAAAGGCAGCTTGCCGCTCGGGTTGACCTCGCCGAAGAGAACCTCGGCCACGGCGCGCCCGCCCTCGTTGCCGGGCAGGCCGGCCCAGAGGATCGCCTTCGAATTCTTCGTGATCGTGCGCAACACGCGCGGCCGCCCGCCGACCAGCACGGTGATGACGGGCTTGCCGGTGGCGGCAAGCGCCTCGATGAAGCGGATCTGCGGCTCGGGCAGCGCCAGGTCTTCGATGTTGCCGGGCGTTTCGCAATAGGTGGGCTCGCCCATCACGGCGATGATGGCGTCGGCGCCGGCCGCGGCCTGCACCGCCGCCTGGACGTCGATGGGCTTGTCGTGATCGACGCCCTTGACGTACTGTACGTTCGCCGGGCCGTTGATCGCCTGGACGGCTTTGAGAATCGTCGGCTTGTTCTTCGGGTACAGCTCCTCCTTGTTGCCTTGCCAGGTGAGGCTCCAGCCGCCGTTGAGCACCGAGAGCAGGTTGGCGTTGGGGCCGGTGACCAGCACCTTGCGGCCTTTGGCGAGCGGCAGCACGCCGTCGTTCTTCAGCAGCACCAGCGCCTCGCGGGCGGCCTGGAGGTTGGCCTCATGGAACTCCGGCTTGTCGAATTGCGCCTTCAGGGAGGCGTCCGGGCGCGGGCGGTCGAACAGGCCGAGCTGCATCTTCACGCGCAGGATGCGGCGCACGGCATCGTCGATGCGCGCCACGGGCACGCTGCCCTCCTTCACGCACTGGAGCAGCAGCTCGGCGAAGCTGTAGTCGTAAGGCACCATGCTCATGTCGACGCCCGCCATGACGGCGATGCGGACGGCGTCTTTCGGCGTGGCCGCCACCTTGTCGCGCGTGTGCAGCCGCTTGATGTCCTCCCAGTCGCTGACGACGAAGCCGCGGAAGCCCCATTCCTTCTTGAGCACTTCGTTCAGCAGCCAGGAATTGGCGTGGCCCGGCACGCCGCTGATCTCGCCCGAATTCACCATCACGGTCGGCGCGCCCGCGCGCACGGCGGCCTCATAGGGCGGCAGGATGACGCTGCGCAGGGTGCGCTCGTCCAGGATGGCGGGCGTGCGGTCCTTGCCGTTGAAGGGCATCGAGTAGCCGGCATAGTGCTTCACGCAGGCGGCCACCTTGTCGCGGGCGGAAATATCCTTGCCTTGCAGGCCTTCGACATAAGCCTCGCCGAGCCGCGACGCCAGATGCACGTCCTCGCCGAAGGTCTCCCAGAAGCGCGGCCACAGCGGCTGGCGGCCGATGTCCTGCACCGGATAGAACGTCCACGGAATGCCGGAGGCGCGCGTCTGGAACGCGGAAATTTCCGCCGAACGGCGGACGAGATCGAGGTTCCAGGTGGCGGCTGCGGAGATCGCATTCGGGAAGAGAACGGCGTCCAACGTGTAGTTGGCGCCGTGGATGGAATCAATGCCATAGAGAACCGGAATCTTCAGCCGGGATTTCTCCACCACGTCCTGAATGGCGTTCAGAACCTCGTGCCAGTGCTCAACGGTGTAGGCTTCGCCGTTGACGTTGAGAATGGAGCCGACCTTCCACTTGAGGATGGCCTCCTCGAGTTTTTGCGGGTCCAGGCGGTGGTTCCGCCCGACGGCGTTGGGCACAGAGACGACGTCGATGGTGACCTGCGTCATCTGGCCGACTTTTTCTTCCAGCGTCATCTGCCGCAGGAGACGCTCGATGCGCGCCTCCGGCCCGCTGGCCGGGGCGCTGCGGCGCGGCGCGCTTTGCTGGCTGGCCATGGGGAGACCCGCGGCCAGAAGAAGGGCAAGAAGCCATTTCGTGGACATAGCGCTCCTATTTTCCTGAAACAGGAGCGCCGGGCGCAACGCGCAACGGCGGCAGGCTACTGTTGCTGCTTCTGGCTCCAGCCCTCGCCCCAGCCCTTGTCCTCGGGCGCCGGCGGCGCCTTCCTGCCGAGGCCGCGCTTGTCCAGGTCCTGCGTCACAAAGCGGTAGAGCGCCTCAAGCAGCGTGGCGCGGGGGAATTTCTCGCCCATGTTCAGGGCGACGTTCAGATGATCGCTCCAGACCAATCCCAGGTAAGAGGATTCGGGGATGATCTGGTCCGGCCGCAGGAGCTGCCCGTCGTTCTGGCGGTCCCAGGCGGAGAGCATCCGGTAGGTCTGCGCCGCGTTCTTTGGCACCCGGTCCGGCGGGATGGCGGCGGCGAGGGAGTAGGTCGGCACATAGGGGTGCGGGTGCGCGGAAAGGAAGCGCCGCCGCACGTCCTGCTTGAGGCTCCTGAAGCCTTCGGCCGGGTTGCCCTTGCAGCCGGCGCGGTCCTTCACTTTGCCCATCCATGCGTCGAGCTGCGCGGGCAGGGAGTCGGCGATCGGCGAGCCGCCGCTCGCGCCGGCCGTGCTGATGAACGCGGCCACCTTCTCGCGCAGCGCCGGATAGAGGGCGAGGGCGGTCTGGATGTCCGGCGTGCCTTTGCTGTAGCCGACGAGAATGAACGGGCGCTTGTCGGCAATCCATTTTTCCTCGATATAGTCGGAAATCAGCTTGGCGTTGTCCTCGCTCGAATCGTTGGGCACGGCCAGCAGGTCCGTGCTGACGCCGTATTTTTCCGCGAGGATCTTCCGTCCGAGCGCGAAGGCGGGGTTGTCCGACACGCAGGTGTTGAAAATGCCGGGAACCACCAGCAGCCGGTAGTTGCGGCTCACCTCGCCGAGCGCCAGGCTGTCGCCGCCCGGGGTTTCCAGCCACTGCGAGCACGGCAGGTACCCTTCGCCGTCCGGGCTGTTCTGCTTCAGCACGGAACAGAACACGGCGGCGAAATCGGAGGCGCGGTTGCCGCGGTCGGGCCGGAGATAAATGACCAGAATGCGGCCGTCGGAAAAATACTCCTGGCCGTGGGCGGTTCTGGCTTTGGTCACCGTGTTTTTCGGCGTGACGTATTCCGTTTTCACCACCTGGCCGCTCTGCTTCAGCGTTTCGCCGATGAACTCGCGCTCCTTGTCGGTATCGGGATCGATGCGGTGAGTGACGCCGCCGGTGCGCTGGTCGCGGTCGAAGCCGACGTCGTGGGTGCCGGCCCCGACCCACAGCGTCAGGCCGCCGACGTCGAACGGCGCCTTCCAGAGGCGGAAATGATGGCGCTCGGCCACAGTCATCACGGGATCGCTCATGGCGAAGCCGTAATCCTGGGGCCGTCCGAAGACGTACAGCTCGCTCATCGGCATCGTCAGGTAGGCCTGGCGCGACAGCGTCCCGAGGGCGCCGCGGAGGATGGAGTCCTTCACGCTGCGGTCCACAATCACCCATCCGACCGAGAGCAGCGCCCGCTTGACCTGCTCCTCGCTGCCGAGAATGAGGAAGTTCACCCGGTCGCCTTCCAGGCCGTCCTTGTCGACGACGCGGCGGGGGATTTTGTCGAGGATTTCATCCGTAATCGGCGGCAGTTCTCCGTGGAATTCTTCCTTATTTTCGCCCGCTTTTTCGAGAATTTCCACCTTCACCAGATACTTGCCCCGCACGGGGGAGGCGTTCTGGTTCACGCCCACAAAGAGCCGGCCGGCGGCGGTCATCCGGCGCTCGCTCCGCGAGCCGACCAGAAACGGCCGCGCGGCCGGGCCTTCGCCGACGCGCGCGATCACCGCGCCACGGCCCGCGTCATTCACAGGGTAGGGGCGGATGAGATCCAGCCACCCGCGGGGCAGGCCGTCGGGCGTCGAGTCCTGGCGCGCATCGGCGTATTTGAGCGTTCCCTCGGCGGTGATGCGCACCAGGTCGCCCGGGGCGACATCCAGCCCCGTGTCGGTCCAGGTCCGCTGGCCGTCGAGCTCCACCTCCGCTTTCCGGACCTGCGCCTCCAGACAACAGGCCAGCGCGACGAGCAGCGCCGGAACAACGGCTGATCTCTTCACGCTCCCTCCTTGCGGCGAACCGGCTGCGGCGCTTCCCGCGCCAGCCCCTGTTTGGCCGCCCATTCTTCCATCCGCATCCGGCACTCGCGCAGGAACCGCTCGCGGTCCGGATGGCGCGGCGTGTGGCGGATCTCGGCGCGGCCGGAGACGACGCGAACCACCGACGTCTCCAGGCCGAACCGTTTCCCGATGCCGAAAAACTCCTCGCCGGGTTCCAGAGCGCGCACCTCGCCCCACCCGATCCGGGTGATTCCCAACCAGAACCGTTTCCTCTGCTCGACGCCGGCCGGCCCGCAAACGATCTCCCGCGGCCAGCAAGCCAGCATCCACAGCGAGATGGCGGCCAGCAGGCCCAGCTCGGCCTCCCGCGGCCTCGGCGCGCCCGTTTCAAACCACCAGCACAGCAGCGCGGCGAGCGAATTGATCAGCAACCCGGCCAGCACCAGAATCCGCGGACGCCAAAGCCCCGGGAAGCGAAGCAGCTCCGGAAAGCGCCTGTCCCGGAAGGATGTCACGACCCCATTCTGCCAGAGTCGGCTGTGCCCGGATCCCGCTTGCGGGACAATCGAATCATGCCGCGGTTGTTCCTCGTGGACTCGTTCAACCTGATCTTCCGCGCCTACCATGCGCGCCAGCGCACCGGGGCGCCGCCGATGCGCACCTCGCGCGGCTCTTCCACCGAGGCCATCTACATCTTTCACAACATGATCCGCCGGCTGCTGAAGCAGTACTCGCCGGAGTATCTGACCGCGGTTTTCGAAAGCGAAGAGCCCACTTTCCGCGATCGGGCCTATGCCGAATACAAAGCCAACCGGACCGAGACGCCGCCCGAACTGCTCGAGCAGATCCCGGCCATTGAACGGATGCTGGCGGCGATGCGCATCCCGGTGATCAAGGCGCCCGGATACGAGGCCGACGACGTGATCGGCACGCTGGCGCGCCGCGCCGCCGCCGCGGGCGCCGAGGTGTGGATGATCAGTTCGGACAAGGACCTGCTGCAACTGGTGGGCGACGGCATCTTCATGATGGACCCGATGAAGAACGACACTCTTTACGACCCGGCCAGGGTCGAAGAGTTCAAGGGCGTGCCGCCGGAGCGCATCCCCGATCTGCTGGCGCTGGTCGGCGACTCGTCCGACAACATCCCCGGCGCGCCCGGCATCGGGGAGAAAGGCGCCGTGCAGCTGCTGCGCGAGTTCGGCAGCCTCGACGAGCTGTTGCGCCGCGCCGGCGAGGTGCAGCGGAAGTCCTACCGCGAAAGCCTGCTGAATCACCGCGAGCAGATCGAGTTCTCGCGGAAACTGGCCACCATCGATACCAACGTCCCCGTCGAATTCCGTCTCGAGGACCTTGCCGTCAAGCCGCCCGACCTCGAGGCGCTGGCGGCCTTCTACCGCGAGTACGAATTCATCAGCTTCCTGAAGGAGCTGGAACTGCCCGCCGCCGAAGGGGCGCCGCAGCCGGAGCCGGCCGGGCCGGAGCCGGACACAGCGGTCTTTTACGACTGGAAGGCGGCCGGCTGCCCCGACCCCGGCAAGCCGGTGGAGGACATCCTGCTGTACGCTTTCCTGGTGCTGGCCGACCCGTCGGCATGCGCGCTGGACTCGCTGATCGCCCGCTATCTGGAACGCCCGCCGGCCTCGCGCGAAGAGACGCTGCGGGCGCTGGCGCGGCGGCTGCGCCCGCTGGTGGCGGGCGATCTGCGGCGGCTGTACGACGAGGTCGACCTGCCGCTGATGCCCGTGCTGCTGCGCATGGAGCGCGCCGGCGTGCGCATCGACACCGAACGCCTGCGGGAGCTCTCCGCGCGGCTCGAAGGCGAGCTGGCGCGGCTCACCGAAGAGATCTACGCCCTGGCGGGCACGCCGTTCAACATCAACTCGCCGAAACAGCTCGGCGAGGTTTTGTTCGAGCGGCTCGGGCTGCGGCCGCAGGGCAAGACCTCGAATACGAAAGCCTTCTCCACGTCGGCCGACGTGCTGGAAGCGCTGGCGGGCGAGCATCCCGTGGTGCAGAGGATCCTCGACTACCGCCAGCTCAGCAAGCTCAAGGGCACTTACGTCGATGCACTGCCGCAGCTGCTGTCGCCCGAGGACGGCCGCCTCCACACCACCTTCAACCCGGCGGGCGCCGCCACGGGCAGGCTCAGCTCGACCGAGCCGAACCTGCAAAACATCCCGGTGCGAACCGAAGTCGGCCGGGAAATCCGCTCCTGTTTCGTGCCGGAGCCCGGCTGGGTGCTGCTGTCGGCCGACTACTCGCAGATCGAGCTGCGGCTGCTGGCCCACTTTTCCTCCGACGCCGCCCTGGTGGAGGCCTTTCTGCGCGGCGAGGACATCCACACCCGCACGGCGAGCGAGATCCACGGCGTGCCGCCGTTGATGGTGACGCCGGAGATGCGGCGCGCCGCGAAGGCGGTCAACTTCGGCATCGTCTACGGGCAGACTCCGTTCGGGCTGGCGCAGCAGCTCGGCATTTCCAAGGAGGAAGCGAAGCAATACATCGACCGGTATTTCGAACGGTATCCCGGCGTCAAACTCTGGATCGAACGCACCATCGCCGAGGTGCGCGAGCGCGGCTACACGCTCACCCTTTGGGGCAGGCGCCGCCCGATCCCCGACATCCTTTCAAAGAACCCCAACGCGCGCGCCTTCGCCGAGCGCACCGCGGTCAACACGCCCCTGCAAGGCACGGCCGCAGACCTGATGCGGAAGGCGATGATCGTCGCCGACGCCGGGCTGCGCCAACGGAACCTTCGCTCGCGGCTGCTGCTTCAGGTGCATGACGAGCTCGTGCTGGAATGCCCGCCCGAGGAGCTGGCCGAGGCGCGCTCGCTGGTCAAGCAGGCGATGGAGGGAGTCGAAAAGCTCGCCGTGCCGCTTCTTGTCGAAACAGCGGCAGGGCCCAACTGGCGCGACGTGGAATGAACGAGTCCCTGCAAAAGCAGCTCGAGATGCTTCGCCGCAAGATCGCGCGCATTGAAGCGCGCGCGCCCGCAGCCCGCCCGGCGCCCCTGCCTCCCGATCTCGGCCGCGAAGTGGAAACGGAGCTGGGGCGGCATTGGGAAATCGAGCGGCGCTGGCCGGCGCACCACCGGCATGGCTCGGCCGACGTGGGAGCGCTGGCCGACCTGCCTGCCGACCTGCTGGCGGCATTGAGCGAAGAGGCCGCCGGCTGCCCGCCGGAGCAATGGGTGTTCCTGGACACGGAGACCAGCGGCGTCAGCGGCGGCAGCGGCGCCTTCGCTTTCCTTGTGGGAGCGGGGCACATCACCCCCGGCGGCTTCGTGCTGCGGCAATTCTTCATGCGCGAGCACGGCGAGGAGCCCTCCATGCTGGCGGCGCTGGCCCGGCATCTGGAGTCCTTCCGCCTGGTGGTGACCTACAACGGCAAGGCGTTCGACCTGCCCTTGCTGGAAACCCGCTACCGGCTGGCGCGGCAGCCCGCGCCGTTCGCCCGCATGGTGCACGTCGACCTGCTGTTTTCGGCCCGGCGGTTGTGGCGGCTGGCGCTCGAGTCCTGCCGGCTGGTGGATCTGGAGGCGCGCATCCTCGGCTTCGAGCGCCAGGGCGACCCGGGCGGCGCGCTGATCCCGAGGCTGTATCTCGATTTTCTGAGAACGGGGAATTTCCGGTTATTCGTGCCGGTTTTCACCCATAATGCATGCGATATTTTGTCGCTTGCGTGCCTGGCCGCCATTGTGCCCGCCGCGTTCCGCGATCCCGGGCGCCTGACAAACCCGGCCGAGATGGCCGCCCTGGCGCGGTGGTTCCATCAGGAAGGAAGGACCGAAGAGGCGCTCCGCCTGTTGCGCGAGGCGCTGCGGCGGCAGATGCCGGAGGAACTGCTCTGGGAATGCCTCTGGCAGGCGGCCGGCATGGAAAGGAAGCTCGGCCGGATGGACGCAGCGGTGGCTTATTGGTCGGAATTATCGACCATCGCGAATCCTTTTCAGGCGCAGGCGCTGGAAAAACTGGCCATTTATTACGAACACCGGGAGAAAAACCCGGCCCTCGCCCTGGAAATGGCGCTGGCCGCGCACGCGCTTGCGCCCGGCGAGGAACTGGCAAAACGCATCGGCCGGCTGCGCCGGAAGGCGGAGGTCCCGCGGCCGCCGCGGCTGCTGTGATCCGGCAGGGACGGCGCTTCTGCGCTGCGGCGCGCGTCAGGGGCCGGCCGCGCGGTAGGAGGCGTCGCTGTACTGCCAGGCGCCGTCGATGTAGGACCAAAGCCGGACGTAAATCACCTGGCCGTTCACGGGCAGGCCGCTGATGGTGGCGGAGGTCGCCGTGCCCTGATCGCCGCCGTAGATGTTGTTGTTGCCGAGGCTCGTGCCGATGAACAGCCAGAACTTCTCGACGCGCGTGCCCGGGGTCCAGGTGAAAGTCGCACTCGCCCCGCCGAGCGTCGAGCCCGGCGCGGGGGAAACGAGTTGTCCCTTCTGTCCGGCGGGCAGAGTGCCGGAGGCTGTGTAGACGTAATCGTTAAACTGCCAGCCGCCCTGGATGTACGACCACAGCCTCACGTACACGGGCGTGCCGTCCACAGGAAGATTGCTGACCGTTGCGCTCAGCGATGTGCCCATGTCCTGGTTGAACAGGGTGTTCCCTCCCTGCCAACGGCCGACGAACAGGAAGTACCGCGTCACCGCCTGGCCGGCGCTCCACTGGAACGTCACCGTCGCGCCGGGCAGCACCGAGCCGGGGGCCGGCGATGTCATGGACGCCTTGACGGGCGTTACCGACCCGGCCGCCTTGTACGTGTAATCGTTGAACTGCCAGGCGCCGTCAATGTAGGACCACAGCCGGACATAGACCGTGGAGCCGTCCACGGGCAAATTGGCCACCGTGGCTTCGAGCGCCGTGTTCATGTCCTGGCTGAAGATCGTGTTGCCGCCCTGCCAGAGCCCGACGAAGAGGAAATACCGCGCAACAGCCGTGCCGGCGCTCCAGCGGAACGTCGCCGTGGAGCCGGCCAGCGTGGAGCCGGGCGCGGGCTCCGTGATCTGCGCCTTTGCCGGCGTCACGGTGCCGGCGGCTTTGTATTGATAGTCGTTGTAAACCCACTGGTTGTCGATGTAGGACCACAGCCGTACGTAGATCGTGCGGCCATCGACGGGCAAGCCGCTGACCGGGGCAGAAGTGAGCAGGCCCTGATCGGCGGAATACAGGGTGTTGCCGCCGGGCCAGAGGCCGACCATCAACCAGAACTGCTGCACGCCGGACCCGGCGGACCATTGGAACGTGACGGAGCTGCCTGGCAGCGTGGAGCCGGGCGCAGGCGAGATCATCTCCCCCTTCTGCGCCGTGCGCGGCCCGGCGGAAGAAAACGTTCGGAGCGCATCCCGCAAGGCGAGAGCCGCGTCCATCTGTTGCGCTGGGCCGGCCGAGTCGCCGCCCAACAGCACGGCGATGACCGGTCTGTCAGCCGGAAAGCAGCCGTCGCACAGATCCAGGCGAGCCCCGGGCACGGCGCGCTGCCAGCGCTGTGCCGCATCTGCGGCCTGCCGGTTGGCAAGGATGGCCGGTTCGCCGGCATCGGATGCCCGCAGCGAGACGAGGATGTCCGCGCTGGCGGCCCGCTCGGGCGGCAGCACTTCAAAGCCCTCCGGGGCGAGCAGTTCGGCCACGAGAGAGCGTAATTGCGCGGCAATCTCATCGAGCGGAACGATGCCGATGGATGGCGTGGCCGGGCCTGCTGCCGAAACGTGCCGTCCGGCGGCGCGAATCCGGAATTCCTGAGATGGCGGCAACGGCGTTTGCGCCGGACACAGAGACAGCGTCAGCGCGGAAAGGCACGATGCGAGTGCGCTATAGGGCCTCATACCTTTGAGTTTCCGCCCATCTTCCAGCGAAAGAAATGGGAAGGCGAGGCTTGGCGGTTGTAGTACTGCGCATGCGACAATGCGACTTTCGTACCAGCGCCGCGCTGCAAGGCGTCGCGGGAGCGACGCATGGCGCCCTGCGGCAGCGGGGGGCCGCGAAGGGCGGTCAAGCCGCCTGCGGGAGACTGGGCGCGGAGGCCATTTCGAGAAGCTGGCTTTCGTCGATCAGGCCGACCAGGCCCGCGCCCCTGGCGCGGTGCGCCACGCGGCGCGTGATGGTGGACGAGCTTTCGACGCCCTTCTCGTCGAGCCATTCGATCGAGCCAGGGTCCAGGTGCTCGACGGCTTCCACGCTGTCCACGGTGATGGCCGCCAATGCGCCCGAGGCATTGACGATGATGGCCACCGGGCGATAGTTCTCCTTGAGGACCGCCTCGAAGCCCGAGAACAGATCGAGCAGCCGGGCCAGCGTCGTTTCCCTGGCGGAATTGACCACACGGGCCGCGGCGTCGAATTTGCCTTCCGCCTTCAAGGCCTCCACGCGAACGGCCACAGCGTGGACCGCCTTGTGCGGCGCGTCCATCTTGCGCAGCAGCGCGGAGACGGTGAGGTTATTGGTGTGGAAGTTGTCATACCACTTGCCGAAGGCGCACGCATGAGGGTCGCTGGTGAGAGTGAACGGCCGCTTCTCTTCGACCGAGCGGAACAACTCCTCCATCCAGGCTATGTGATCGGCGGCGCGGGCGGTGATCAGGCCGGCCAGTTCGTCGAGCTCCTCCTGCGCGCCCGGCATCCCGAGCCGTTTCCGCAGGTCGAGGCACGGGATGATCTTGCCGCGCCAGTTCATCACGCCGCGGAAGGAGTCCGGCATATGCGGCACAGGGGTGACCTCGGGCTGGATGACAAGCTCGCGCACGACGGAGCTGTGCAGCGCAGCCATCTGGTGATGGACGCGCGCAATTACCCAGGGCATTTGCCCGTCGTGGCTCTGGGGCGGAGTTTGTGTCGACATGGCAAGTGTCGGGAAGAGCCGGCCGCGGGGCCGCTCCCCTCTGCCATATCGGCATTCGCAGCGCGGGATTGAGCGCGAATGAGGCGTCCGGCCGCCCGGCTAGCTGGCCAGCTGCGCCCGCTGCCGCTCGAGCAGCAGATCCTCGAAGGAATAGTCGATCTGCTGCTTCGGGTGGTGCCGGAGATACCAGCGGTAGGTCTCTTTCAGGCCTTCGGCAAACGGCGTGGGCTTGAAGCGCAGCACGCGCTGGGCCTTGCTGATGACCATGGTGATCGGCGGCAGGTCGAAATACATGCCGAAATACAGCCGCGGGCCCATCGGGTGGCCGCCGGCCCGCAGGATGCGCTCCCGCGGGACGCGCGCCACGGCGGTCTGCTTGCCGCAGGCCTCGAAGAGCGCCTCGATCAGCTCGGCCTGCGTCAGCGGCCTCGCGTTGGCGATGTTGAAGGCGTGGCCGAGGGCGGCGGGCGTTTCCACGGCGCGGATCATCGCCCCCACCAGGTCCTTCACGTAGACGAACTGCATCAGGCGCCGGCCGTCGCCCGGCAGAATGATGGGCCGTTTGTCGCGGATCCGGTCCCAGAAGAACTGCTCGCGGTAGATGGGGTTGCCCGGCCCGTAGACAAACGGCGGCCGGATCGTGGTGATCGGCGTGCCGTGCCGGTGGAAAAGGCGGAACAGGGCGCGCTCGGCCTGGGCCTTGTTGCGGACGTAGGGGTCGGGGTGGTCGTCCGGCGCCAGCGCATCGCCTTCATGATGGTTCAACCCGTCGCCGTAGGCTGCCACGGAGGAGACGAACACATACCGGCCGATGCTGCCGGTGAGGAAGTGCGCCACTTCGGCCACGGCCGAGGCCGGCGTGCCGCGCTCCCAGTCGTAGGCGAGGTCGAAGACGGCGTCGAAGGCGTGGCCGTTCAGCGCCGCGCGGACCTGCTTCGGGTCGTTGCGGTCGGCCTGGAAGTTCGCCACCCGCTTGCCCAGGTCGTGTTCCGGCTTGCGGTGCAGAATGGCCACCTCGTGGCCGCCCTTCAACAGCGTCTGCACCAGGTGCCTGCCGATGAACTGCGTCCCGCCAATGATGAGAGCTTTCATGAGTCTGCCCGCGCCTTCCCTTTGCGACTAGTCGTAATACTCCAGGCCGAGATGCGTGATCAGGTCCTCGCCCTGCATCCACCGCAGCGTGTTCTTCAGCTTCATCAGCTGGATGAAGATGTCGTGCTCGGGGTACAGCCCCGGGGCGTGCATCGGGGCCTTGAAGTAGAAGCTGAGCCACTCCTGGATGCCGCGCATGCCGGCGCGCTGCGCGAGGTCGAGGAAGAGCACGAGGTCGAGCACCAGCGGCGCGGCGAGGATCGAGTCCCGGCACAGGAAATCGATCTTGATCTGCATCGGGTAGCCCAGCCACCCGAAGATGTCGATGTTGTCCCAGCCCTCCTTGGCGTCGCCGCGCGGCGGGTAGTAGTTGATCCGCACCACGTGGTGGATGTTCTTGTACAACATCGGGTACAGGTGCGGCTGGAGGATGGTGTCGAGCACGCTCAGCTTGGTTTCTTCCTTGGACTTGAACGAGCCGGGGTCGTCCAGCACCTCGCCGTCGCGGTTGCCGAGGATGTTGGTCGAAAACCAGCCGTGCACGCCCAGCATGCGCGCCTTCAGCCCGGGCGCGATCAGCGTCTTCATGAACGTCTGGCCGGTCTTGAAGTCCTTGCCGCAGACCGGGATGTTGCGCTCGCGCGCCAGGTCGAGCAGCGCCGGGATGTCGTGCGTCAGGTTCGGCGCGCCGTTGGCGAACGGGATGCCGGACATCAGCGCCGCGTAGGCGTAGATCTGGCTGGGCGCGATGCCGGGGTCGTTCTTCTTCAGGCCTTCCTCGAACGCCTCCAGCGTCTGGTGCACGGCGGTCGGCTGATGGTAGACCTCGGTGGAGCCGCACCAGATCATCACGCAGCGGCTGACGCCGGTGCGCTCGCGGAACTGGCGGATGTCGTCCATCAGCGCCAGCGCCTTGTCGTACTTCGTGCCCCCGGTCTTGACGTGCGTGCCGTGCAGGCGGCGGACATAGTCCTGCTCGAACACGGCCTTCATCGGCCGCACGGCCTCCAGCGGCTCCCGGACCTGCTCGAGCAACGACCGCTCGAGCACCTGCGCTTTCAGGGCCGCCTCATAGGCGCTGTCCTCGAAAATGTCCCAGCCGCCGAAGACCAGGTCCTCGAGGCTGGCCAGCGGGACGAAATCCTTGATCCTCGGCGTGCGGTTCTCGGTGCGCTTGCCGAGGCGGATCGTCGCCAGCTGGGTCAGCGAGCCGACCGGCTCGCCAAGCCCGCGCTTGATGGCCTCCACGCCGGCCATGAACGTGGTGGAGACAGCGCCGATTCCGGGAATGAGAACGCCGAGCTTTCCTTCAGCCGGCCGGATCTGGACATTCGGTTGGGAGGGCAACTTCAGAGACTCCTTCGACAGGGCGAACTGGGATGAAACGAAAAGCGGGCCAAGTTCCATATTAGCAGCCCCCGCCGTCGGGCCGCATTTTGCGGCGCTCCGGGCCGCCGCTGCTATACTGTGGCCGATGAGCGGCCGCGCAACGGCAACGATCCCCACGCTGGTGGCCGACGACGAGGCGCCCGCGCTCGACGAGCTGCTGTACCTGCTGAAAAGCTTCCCGGAAATCGAGGTGGTCGGAACCGCCACCAACGGGCCCGAGGCGCTGGCCCGCATCGAGGAGCTCGAGCCGGACCTTGTTTTCATCGACGTGCAGATGCCGGGGCTCGACGGGCTCAGCCTGATCCAGAAGCTGCACGAGCACAAGGCGCCGGTGCCGGCCTTCGTCCTCTGCACGGCCTACGAGCAGTACGCGCTGGAAGCCTTCCGCATGGAGGCGCTCGATTATCTGTTGAAGCCGGTCACGCGCGAACGGCTGGCGCTGACCATCGAGCGCGTCAAGCGGACGATGCTCGAGCCGGAGCCGCCGCCCGCTCCCGCGCCGCCCTTGCGCAAGGTGCTCGTCAAGGCCGGCGGAAAGAACCTGATCGTCGACGCCTCCGACGTCATCTACGCGCGCATCGAAGACGGCGTCATCACGGTAGCCGCCACGACCGTCGAGGGCGAGAGCCATTTCAAGACGCTCGAGGAGCTCCAGGCCAGTCTCGACCCGGCCGTCTTCTGGCGCCCGCACCGCAGCTACCTGGTCAACATCCACCGCATCCGCGAGGTCATTCCCTGGTTCAAGTCCAGCTACCAGGTGCGCATGGACGACCGCAAGGGCACGGTGATCCCGGTGAGCCGCGTGCAGACGCGGCGCCTGAAGGAGCTCTTCCGCCTGTAGGCGCGCCGGCCGGCTCAGATGGCGATGTGCATGCGCCAGAGCAGGTAGCCCAGCGCCTGCCGAAAATAGAGCCACCGCTCGCGCCAGGAGCCGCGCACCGCGTGCGGGCGCGGCGAGCCGTACACGATCATGCCCTGATGCTCGAGGATGCTCTTGGCGCGGTAGATGTGATAGCCGTCGGAGACGAGAATCGCCGAGCGCAGGCCCATGCGGCGCATCACTTCGCTGACGGCGAGCAGCGTGGCCACGGTCGTGTCGCCCTCCCCTTCGACGACGATGCGTTCGCTGGCGATGCCGCGGGCCACCAGATAGTCGCGGCCCACCTGGCCTTCGGTGTATTGCGGGTCGCCGCCTGCGCCGCCGGTGGTGAACACGAGCGGCGCCAGCCCGCGGCGGAACAGCTCGTAGGCGTGGTCGAGCCGCGCCTTCAGCACCGGCGAAGGCCGCCCGTTGTATTCGGCTGCGCCGAGCACGACAATGATATCTGCCGGCCGGGCCTCGTCGACCGCCGACTGGCGGGCGATGCGGTGCGAAATGACCAGCAAATAGCAGAGGAGTGCGACGGCCCCGCCAGTGCCGAGGATGGCGAGAGTCCTCCGCATCGTCTGATGATGATTGTATCGGGAATGAAGCAGGCCCCGGAAATTCAAAGCCCCCACAATCTTCTCCTCAAGGAGATTCACCGTGCTGTCCGCCGCGGAGGGCTCACCCGCGAGGGGCTTTGCGTGGCCGAAGGCTTCCACCTGCTCGAGGAAGCGCTGCGCAGTGAGCTGCGCGTGCCCGCGGTGCTGGCCAGCCAGGAAGCCGCCGGACGAGTCCGGCAGCTGCTGCGCGGCCGCGCGGAGACGCGGCTGAGCCTGGCTGCCGCGGAATTGCTCGCCCGCGCCGGCTCCGCCGAAACCACGCAAGGCGTGATCGCGCTGGTCGAGCCGTCGGCGTTCGAGCCCGGCGATGCGTTCCGCGCGGCCGGCCCGGTGGTGGTGCTGGACTCGGTGCAGGACCCGGGCAATGCCGGCGCCATCGCCCGCGCCGCCGAGGCCTTCGGCGCTTCGGGCCTCGTGTGGATGAAAGGAACCGCAGCCCGCTGGAATCCGAAAACGCTCCGCGCCAGCGCGGGCTCTCTGTTCCGCCTGCCCGCGGCAGAGGGCCTGGAGACGGAGGAGGCGTTGTCCCTGCTGCGCCGGCACGGGCGCCGTATATATGTCGCCGAGCCGCGCGAGGGACTGCCGCCCTGGCGCGCCGACTGGCGCGAGCCTTGTGCGCTGGTCATCGGCAATGAAGCGCGCGGCCCGCAGCAGGCGTTCCGCGCCGCCGGCGCCGCCGTGTGCATCCCGACGGCCGGCGTCGAGAGCCTGAATGCAGCCGTCGCCGCCGCCGTCCTGTTGTACGAATCGATGCGGCAGCGGGGTGAGAAATGAGCCTTTTCGATTTCGAGCTTCCCCGCGAGGAAGAACGGCCCGACGAGAGCCGCCCGCTGGCCGAACGGATGCGGCCGGAGCGGCTCGAGGACTTCGTCGGCCAGGAGCATCTGCTTGCGCCCGGCAAGCCGCTGCGCGTGCAGATCGAGACGGACCGGCTGACGTCCATCATCCTGTGGGGTCCGCCCGGCACGGGCAAGACGACGCTGGCGCGCCTTATCGCGCGCACCACGCGCTGCGCCTTCGTGCCCTTCAGCGCGGTGCTCAGCGGCATCAAGGAGATCAAGGAAGTGATGGCGGCGGCGGAGAAGCACCGCCGGCAGGGGCTGCGCACGGTGCTCTTCGTCGACGAAATCCACCGGTTCAACAAGGCCCAGCAGGACGCCTTCCTGCCGTATGTGGAACGCGGCGACATCATCCTGATCGGCGCCACCACCGAGAATCCCTCATTCGAGGTCGTGCCCGCGCTGCTGTCGCGGTCGAAGGTCTACGCGCTGCGGCCGCTGACGGTGGACGAAACGGTGACCCTGCTGGAGCGCGCCCTGCCGGTGGTCGGCAAGCAGGCCGGGCGCGAGTTGCTGGAGCAGATCGCCGTGTACGCGGGCGGCGACGCGCGCCGCGCGTACAACATCCTCGAAATCGCCGCCACGGCCAGCGAGGGAGGCGAGCTGCGCCGCGAAGCGGTCGAGGACGCCATCCAGCGCAAGACGCTGCTTTACGACAAGAGCGGCGAGGAACACTTCAACCTCATCTCGGCGTTGCACAAGAGCGTGCGCTCGTCCGATCCGGACGCCGCGCTCTATTGGCTGGCGCGGATGCTGGAAGGCGGCGAGGACCGGCTCTACATCGCCCGCCGTCTGGTCCGCATGGCGATTGAGGACATCGGCCTGGCCGATCCGCGCGCCGTCGAACAGGCCGTGGCCTGCTGGCAGACGGTCCACTTTCTGGGCGAGCCGGAAGGCGACCAGGCGCTGGCGCAGGCGGCCATCTATCTGGCCGTGGCGCCGAAGTCCGACGCCGCCTACCGCGCGCTCAACGAAGCCCGCGAGGCAGCGCGCCAGAAGCCTGTGGACCCCGTGCCCATGCACCTGCGCAACGCGCCGACGGCGGCGATGAAGGAATGGGGCTACGGCGAGGGGTACGAGCACGCGCACAACCGCGAAGAAGGGCTCGCCGCCATGGAATGCCTGCCCGAGTGGCTGCGCGGCAGGCGTTTTTACATCCCCACCGGCCGCGGCGTGGAGGAGCGCATTCGCGAGCGCCTGGACGCCATCCGGCGGTGGAAGGAAGAGCAGCGCGGCAAGAATCCGGCCACGGAGGATTGATCCCGCCGCAGGCGGTCCGATGTGAGCGCGCCACGCCGCCAGGCGGAACGGTTGCGGCATTGACTCGAGGGATCACTCCCGCAGGTGCCGCACAGCCGTAAGTTGTGCGAGCGGAGCCCGGTTCAGGCCTCCCCTCGGCGCTGCTTCCAGCGACAACATGCGGTGGGACAACGAACGGACGGACACGCGCCGGCATGCTCCAGTCCGGGATTGAATCGATAGCAGGTCGATGCCGGAAGCCGCGGATTCCGGTGGAGAAAACTCCGCCAACGGCGGACTCGGCTGGTCGGGCCGCCGGGATTTGAACCCGGGACCTCTTGCACCCCAAGCAAGCGCGCTAGCCAGGCTGCGCCACGGCCCGAACCTCAAGGAAGGAAGCGCTGTCGCGCCTCCCTCAGTGTAGCACCCCTGCCCCGTTACAAGCCAGTTGCGCTCAGGGCCGGCCCGGTTCTCCCCCGGGAGTGGCGAACACGTTGCATGCGGCCAGTTCGCCGCCCTCGAAGCCGCGCTGCAACCACGACGCGCGGTCCTCGGCGGAAGCCCGCAGAGGCTCCTGCCCGCCGCCGGCCGTCCAGCGCAGCGCCGCCTGCTTCAGTGACTCGAGGTCAGGAGACTTCTCCTCGCTGTAACGCCGCCACAGGCCGACGAAGCACTCCGTCTGCCACTCGCGCTTCCGCAACAAATCTTCCTTCTGGCGCGGGTCGCCCTGAATGGCCTTTGCCACTCTTTCCTCGATGCCCAACTCGTGCTGCACGTGGCGCGCAAGCGTCCGCGCCAGCCCGTAGACGAGCATCGCCTCGTCCTTCTTCCCTGCCTCGGCCCAGCCCTGTTCCACCGCCACCAGCCGTTCTTCCGGACAATAAGCGGCGCCGGAGGAAAACCTGCCGCACCGGGTTTCCTTCTGTCCCTGATACAGCGCGAGCTTCGCCATGCGGTATTCGCCGGCGCCTTCCGACGTGAAGACGTGGTTCCAGACGGCCTGCATGCGCCGAAACAGAATCTCGACATCCTGTTTTGGCGCGGCCGGCCCGTTCCTGCGGCCTCCGCAGCCGGCCAGCCAGGCGGCGGCCAAGGCGATGAGGAAAGCGGTCCGGGCAAGCGCCCGCGCCAGCGGGTTGCAAGATAAGCGAAGGACGGGCATGGAAGAACAAACTCCGGAAGACAGAATTTCGGGCAGCGCCGCGGCGCAGCCGCGAGCCCGCCGGCGGCAGCTAACTGGCGGCAGGCGCCGGTCCGCCCGGTTTCAGAGCGGGGTCCCGGCGCGCCCGGGTCTCCTGTTCATAAGCATAGGCAAGCTGGAGCAGGCGCGGCTCGCTCCAGGCTCTGCCGAAGAACGAGAGTCCCACGGGAAGGCCGCGGATGAAGCCGGCGGGCACGGTCACATGCGGGTAGCCGGCTACTGCGGCGGGCTGCGAGCAGCCCCCGCCGCCCGCGTCCCCGTTCACCCAGTCGATGAACCAGGCCGGCCCGCCCGTGAGCGTCACCAGCGCGTCCAGCCGGTGCTGGTCCATCACCGCATCGATGCCCTCGGCCCGCGCCAGGCGGACGCACTTCTGGCGCGCTTCCTGGTAGGCAGCCTCGGTGAGCGGCCCTTTCTTTTGCGCCTCGATGAAAATTTCCTGCCCGAACCACGGCATTTCTCTTTCCCGGTTTTTCTCGTTGAATTCGATGAGCTGTTCGAGATTCCTGGCCGGAAAGGATCCGGGCAGCCGCGCCAGGTAGCGGTTGATGGCGTCTTTGAACTCATACAGGAGCACGGTATATTCGGCCTCGCCGAACTGGCCGTGCGACGGCAGGTCGGCCTCGTCGATGATCTCGGCGCCCAGTTTTTTCAGGATCTCGGCCTGGGCGTCGAGAAAACGGTTCAGCAGCTGGCGGCGCTGGTAGAACTTGCGCGGAATGCCGATCCGGGCGCCCTTGAGCGCGCCGGGATTCAGGCCGGAATGGATATCCAATTTGCCGGGCCAGGCGGCGGAATTTCCGGCCGCAAGGACTTCGAACAGCAGGGCGAGATCGCGCACGCTGCGCGCCATCGGTCCCGCGGTGTCCTGCGACGGGGCGATGGGCACAATGCCCTCGCCCGGCAGCGCGCCCACCGTGGGTTTCAGTCCGGCGATGCCGCAGGCGTTGGCGGGGCTGACGATGGAGCCGTCGGTCTCGGTGCCGATGGCGGCGGCGCACAGCGAGGCAGCCACGGCGGCGGCCGAGCCGGAGCTGGAGCCGGAAGGGTTGCGGTCCAGCGCGTGCGGGTTGCGCGTCTGCCCGCCCACGGCGCTCCATCCGCTCACCGACCGCGTGGAGCGGAAATTCGCCCACTCGCTCAGATTCGTCTTGCCGAGAATGACCGCGCCGGCGTCAATGAGCCTCTGCACGACCGGCGCGTTCCTGGGCGGCCGCCACGCGGCCAGGGCGAGCGAGCCGGCCGTGGTGGGCATGAAGTCCGTGTCGAGATTGTCCTTGACGAGCACGGGCATGCCATGCAGCGCGCTCCGCGGGCCGCGCTGTTTCAGCTCGCGGTCCAGCTCCATGGCCTGTTTCATGGCGTCCGGATTCAGGCTGAGAACGGAGCGAAGCTGCGGGCCGCGCCGGTCGATGGCGTCGATCCTCTCCAGGTACATCCGCGCCAGCCCGGCGGAGGTCCAGCGGCCGGCATGCAGGCCGGCGGCCAGCTCGGCCAGGGAAAGAGCGGCGGCGCCGCCATCTTCCTTCCTCGCGCGCGCACAGGACAAAAGGGCGGCTGCACCGGCGCCCAGCACCATTTCGCGTCGGGTCATGTTGTGCATTTTACTTCGGCCGCGCGTTGCCGCCGCTCGCGCTGCGGCAGGGTTTCTCCGGGCCGGCTTCTTCCCGTATACTGCGAAAACGCGGCGGATGCAGGATCTGTTTTCCCCTGCAAGCCGGAGATGCGAGGACGCGTGGAGCCGGGAGCATGAAAATCGTGGTGGCCGGAGGAGGCGGAGTCGGGGAGCTCGTCTCCCGCCGCCTGGTGCGCGAAGGCAACGAGCTCACCATCATCGAGCCGAACCCGGACCGATGCGAGCACCTGGACAACACGCTGGATGCCCGCGTCGTGCAGGGCGACGCAGCGAGTTTTCGCACGTTGCGGTCCGCGGGCCTGGCCGATGCGGACATGCTCATCGCCATCACCAACAACGACCAGGTGAACCTGCTGAGCTGCATGGCCGCGCAGTCCGAATTCAACGTGCCGGTCAAGGTGGCCCGCGTGCGCAGCCACGAGGTGGCCGACTGGCGCGAGGCCTGCCGCCGCATCGGCCTGAAAATCGACCTTCTCATTCACCCCGAATCCGAACAGGCCCGCCGCATCCTGCCCGTGCTGGGCCTGCCCGGGATCACCGACATCATCGACTTCGCCGAAGGCAAGATCCGCCTGTTCGGGATGTTCCTGCAAAGCGGCCATTGGCTGGCCGGCAAGAGCCTGATCGAGCTGGCGCGCATGGGGCCGCCGAAACATTCTTTGCTGGTGATGATTTTGCGCGGCTCGAAGGTCATCATCCCGCGCGGCTCGGACACGTTGCAGGTGCACGACCACGTATACGCCCTCACCCGCACGGACGAGTTCCCCGAAATGCTGAAATTCCTCGGCCTGGAGCAGTCGCCGAAGGTCGAGCGCGCGTTTATTCTCGGCGGCAAGCAGCTCGGGATCCTGGTGGCGGAGGAGCTGGAAAAACAGGGCGTGCGCGTAAAGCTGTTTGAAACCGACGCAGCCCGCTGCCAAAAAGTAGCGGCCCTGCTGAAGCAGACAATGGTGGTGCACGCCGACGGCACGGACGCCGCCACGCTGATCGAGGAAGGCATCGAGGGGGTGGACGCCTACCTGGCGCTGACCAACGAGGACGAACAGAACCTGATCGCCGCCATGCTGGCGCGCCGCCTGGGCGCGAAGAAGCTGGTGGCGTTGATCAACCGGCTGAACTACCTGCCGCTGGCGCACCGGCTCGGAATCCACAGCACGGTGAGCCTGCGGCTGACCACCGTGGACCGCATTCTGCAATTTGCGCGGCGGGGCGACGTGCAGTCGGTGACCACGTTCGGCGATGAAGCGGCCGAAGCGATTGAACTGACCGCCCCGCCGGGCTGGAAACACGCCGGCAAGCGTCTGAAGGACATCCAGTTTCCGCGCGAGGTGGTGGCGGGGGCGCTGCTCAGGAGAACCGGCGAGGTGGTGGTGCCGAGGGGCAATGACGTCATCGAAGAGGGAGACCGGATCCTGTTCTTCACATCGGAGACAGCGCTGCCAAAGCTGGAAGAGATGATGGCGCAGGGCGGCTCGCGGTCCGGCGCGGGAGGCTTCTGGAGGCGATGATTCACGCCGCCGGTCTTTTCCACATCGCCGGCATTTTTCTGCTGATGCTTGCCACGGTCATGGCGCTGCCCGCGGCATGGGGCTGGATCGCGGGCGCGGCGGGCGCGGCCGCGCTGGCGCAGGCGGCTCTGCTCACCGCCATGGCAGGCGCTGCTCTGGCGGCGCTCCTCAAGCCGCCGCAAACGGAAATCAACCGGCGCGAGGGCATCTTGCTGACGGTGATTCTCTGGGTAGCGGGCTGCGGTTTCGGCTCGCTTCCCTATTTGCTGACGCCGGAATTCGCCTCCGTCACCGACGCGGTTTTCGAATCCGTTTCCGGCTTCACCACAACGGGGGCAACCATTCTGCCCAGGGTGGAGGTGCTGCCGCCGGTCATCCAGTTCTGGCGCCACTTTACACACTGGCTGGGCGGCATGGGCGTGGTGCTGCTCACCATCGCCGTGCTCCCGCTCGTCGGCGCCGGCGGCATGGCGCTCTACCGCGCCGAGTTTTCCGGGGCGCGGTCGGAAAAGCTGGCGCCCCGCATTGCGGAGACGGCTCTGTCGCTGTGGAAAGTCTATGCCGGCCTGTCGTTGCTCGAATATCTGCTGTTGCGGCTGGCCGGCATGAGCGCGTTCGACGCCGCCTGCCATACCTTCTCCACGCTGGGAACGGGCGGGTTTTCCACGCGCAGCGAAAGCATTGCCGCTTTCCGCAGCCCTCTGATCGAATACATCATTATTCTTTTCATGTTTCTGGCCGGGCTGAATTTCACATTGCATTACCGTCTCTGGGTGCGGCGGGAAACGGGAAAAGTTTTCCGCGATTATGAACTGACGGCGTATGCGGCGATTTTGGCGCTTTCCACCCTGCTTGTGTTTTTTTCCGTCGTCTCCTCCGGAATCCTTTCCGGGGAACCGGCCTTGCGGGCGGCGCTGTTCCAGGTGACATCCATCGGCACCACCACGGGATTTGCGACGGCCGACTACGAGGCCTGGCCCCCGCTATGCCATGCGGTGTTGCTGGCCCTGATGTTTGTCGGCGGCTGCACGGGCTCCACCGCCGGCGGCTGGAAGGTGGCGCGTGTCGTGTTGCTGGGCAAGATCGTCAACCGGGAGCTGCTGCGCACTTCCTTCCGCCGGGGCGTCTTTGCCGTCCGCGCCGGCGGGCAGCCGGTTCCGGAGAGCGCCGTGCAGGGCCTGCTGAACCTGATCTACTTGTCCCTTCTCGTCTATCTTGTCGCGCTGCTGATTCTGGCGGCGTCCGGCGTGGACCTGCTGACCGCCCTCGGCGGCGTCGCCGCCGCCATGTTCAGCATCGGGCCCGGCTTTGGCACGGTGGGGCCGGCGGAGAATTACGCACACCTGCCGGCGGCAGCCAAGTGGACGCTTTCCCTGTGCATGATTGCGGGGAGGCTGGAATTCTACACGTTCGTGGTGGTCTTGTCGCCGGCCTTCTGGCGCAAATAAGACGGGAGGCGGCGCAGGGTTCCGCCTGAAAACGAAAAGCCCGGGCGGCGTCCTGCGGACGCGCCCGGGCTCGAGCGTTCTGCTCGCAATCGGTTCAGATGAACTGGTACTTGCCAGGCACCGGGAACGGCGTCGGCTCCACCTTGAGGTCGTAGGTGTACTGCTCGGCCTTCGGCATGAGGTCCTGCTTGCTGTTCATGATCATGTCCCAGGTGATCTTCAGGCCGGAGTAGGCGGCTTCGCGCCCCATGATGCAGGTCATGGTGGACTCGGCCACCGCCTGGGTCTCGTTGATGTAGGGGCCGTCGCCGCGAATGGACTTGTAGAGCTTGGCATGCTCGTTGACGTAGCCCGGGCCGCCGCGGGTCTGGTTCAAAGTCATGCGGCCCTTGCTGCCGGCGACGATTTCGTTGACCTGCTGGTAGCAGCCCTGCGGGTACTGCCGGCAATAGCTGGACATGCGGACGCCGTCGGGAAACTCGAAATCCGCGGAAATATGGTCGTAAATATTGCCGTAAATCTCGTTGCCCACAGGGCGCCAGGCCGCGCCGCCGCTGGCGACGACGCTGGCCGGCGGCCCTCCCATGATCCAGCAGCAGACGTCGATATTGTGAAGATGCTGCTCGACGATCTGGTCGCCGCACAGCCAGAGGTTCGAATACCAGTTGCGGTGCTGCCACTCGAACTCTCCCCACTTTGGATTGCGGCCGTTGCGTTGCTGGATGACGGGCGTGCCGATCCAGTAGGCGTACAGCGCCACCACTTCGCCGAGTTTTCCGTTCCGGATGGCGTCCACATTTTCGAGATAAAAGGGATCGCTGCGGCGCTGCGCCCCGCTGACCACGGTGAGCTTCTTCTCGACACTCTTCTTTCCGGCGGCCATCACGCGCCGCACGCCCACCGGGTCGACGCCGAAAGGCTTCTCCATGAAGACGTGCTTGCCGGCGTCCACGCAGGCCTCGAAATGCAGCGGGCGCCAGCCCGGAGGCGTGCACAGGAACACCACGTCCACATCGCTCTTGATGAGCTTGGCGTAGGCATCAAAGCCGACGAAGCGGTGTTCGGGGTCCACCTTGATCCGGTCCTGGATGGGCAGGCTCCGCAGACGCTTCAGGCTGCCCTCCAGCCGGTCCTCGAAAGCATCCGCCATCGCCACCAGCTCCACGGCCGGGTCGGCGGCCATGGCGTTTTCCACCGCCTGCGTGCCGCGGCCGCCGCAGCCGACAAGGCCGATTTTCAGCTTTGCCGGCGCCCACCCGCGCACCAGCTCCGGCCTCACGATGGTGAACGCCGTGCCTGCGGCCACTGGTCCTGTCAGGAAGGACCGTCTTGTCGTCGATCGCGATTGATTGTCCATGTGTTCTGGCACCTCAGCCGGAACTAGTATATAGCTGAACCCTGCGGCCGATGCATGCGGGCCGCAGACCGAACAGAGGAGTCTGCAATGGAACAGCAGGACTGGAGTCCGTCCGATCTTCGCCGCCACGGCGGCGCCGCGCTCGACTGGGTGGTCCGCTATCTGGAAACCATCCGGGATTTCCCGGTGGCCCCGAAAATGAGTCCCGGGGCGTTGGCGGACGCCCTGCCGCAGGAAGCGCCGCTGGATGGCGATGCGCCGGAGTCGGTTTTGGCGGATTTTGAAAAAATCATTTTGCCGGCCGTGAATCACTGGAATCATCCGAGATTTCATGCCTATTTTTCGGTCAGCGCTTCGGGGCCGGGAATCATCGGGGAGCTGCTGAGCGCCGCCCTGAACGTCAACGGCATGCTGTGGATGTCCTGCCCGGCGGCGGTCGAGCTGGAAATGGTGGTGATGAACTGGCTGCGGCAGTGGCTGGGGCTGCCGCCGGAGTTCTTCGGCATGATCCACGACACGGCGTCCGTGTCCACCCTCCACGCGATCGGCGCGGCGCGGGCGGCGGCCGACCCGGGCCTGAGAGAAAACGGCGCCTCGCCGGGCCTTGTTCTGTACACCTCCGAGCACGCCCACTCTTCAGTGGAAAAGTCGGCCATGGCGCTGGGAATCGGCCGGAAGAACGTCCGCAAGATCGGGGTGGACGCGGCCTACCGGATGCGGCCGGACCTGCTCGAGGCGGCGATCCGCGAGGACCGCCGTGCCGGAAAGAGACCGTTTTGCGTCGTGTCCACGGTCGGAACCACATCGGTGACCAGCGTGGACCCGGTGGCCGATATCCAGAGAATCGCCTCCCGCGAAGGCCTCTGGCATCACATCGACGCCGCTTACGGAGGCGCCGCGGCGATGCTCGAGGAAAACCGCTGGATGCTCGAGGGCGCCGCGCAGGCCGACTCGCTGGTGATGAACCCGCACAAATGGCTGTTCACGCCCATCGATTGCAGCGCCTTTTTCTGCCGCCGGCCGGAGATGCTGCGCGAGGCCTACTCGCTGACGCCGCCCTACCTGGCTTCGCAGGAAGACCCTCGCGCCGTGCACCTGATGGACTACCGCATCGCGCTGGGCAGCCGCTTCCGCGCGCTGAAGCTGTGGTTCGTGATGCGCTGTTTCGGCTACCGTCGGGTTTGCGCCATCATCCGGCAGCACATCGGCTGGGCGAAGGAGCTCGCCGCCGAAATCGGCGCCCACCCGCGGCTCGAGGTGGCCGCGCCGGTCGTGATGTCGCTGGTCTGCTTCCGCCACAAGGCGGGCGACGAAGCCACCCGCCGGCTGATGCAGCAGGTGAACGACTCGGGCACGGCGTTCCTGTCGGGCAACGTGCTCGACGGCCGCTTCGTGGCGCGCATCGCCATAGGCAATATCAAGACCACGCGCGAGGACGTGCAAACGACGTGGGCGGCGGTGAAGCGTTTCGCCGATGAGCTCTGAGGGCGCCCTCAGGAGGCGCGGTGCACGCTGCGATACCAGGCGAGCGTGCGCCGCAGCCCCTCCTCGAAGCTGAAGCGCGGCGCGTGGCCGAGGTCGCGCACCGCGGCCGTCGTGTCCGCCTGGCTGTGGCGCACGTCGCCGGGCCGCGGCGGGCCGTACTCGGGCCGGATCTCCACGCCTTCCAGGCGGCACAGCAGGCGCCAGGTCTCGTTCAGCGTGTAGCGGCCGCCGTTGCCCGCGTTGTACACCTTGCCCGAAACGGTTTCCGCCGGGGCGTGCGCCGCCTTCCAGCACAGCTCGGCCACGTCCTCGACGAAGGTGAAGTCGCGGCTCTGCTCGCCGTCGCCGAAAATCACCGGCGGCCGCCGCTCGAGCAGGCGCGTCATGAAGATGCTCAGCACGCCCGAATACGGGCTGGAAGGGTCCTGCCGCGGGCCGTAGACGTTGAAAAAACGCAGCGACACGGTTTCCAGGCCGTAGCAGGCGGTGAAAACCGAGCAATAATACTCGCCGGCCAGCTTCTGCAAAGCGTAGGGGGATTTCGGGCGCGGCGCCATCGACTCCGTCTTCGGCAGCACTTCGGTGTCGCCGTAGGCCGAAGACGAGGCCGCGTACACGACCCTGCCGGCGCGGCCCTCCACCGCCGCGCGCAGGACGTTGAAAGTCCCGTTGATATTGGATTCGTGCGACGGGACCGGATCGCTGATGGAACGGGGAACGGAGGGGATCGCCGCCAGATGGTAGACCACGGGCGCGCCGGCCAGCAGCGGCGCAAGCGCGGAATAATCCCGGATATCGACCGGATAAATATCGACATTTTCCCGGATTTCCGCCAGATTTTCCTCTTTTCCGGAGGAAAAATTGTCGATAACCGCCACCCGGGCTGCGCCTTTTTCCAGCAGGGTTCTCGCCAGCGCGGAGCCGATGAAGCCGGCGCCGCCGGTCACGACAGGGATTTTCATAACTGCTCGATGACGGAATTCAGGTAGCGGATGCTCTCGGTGGCGATCCGCTCGGCGCCGGGCGTGAAGTCGAACGCCTCCAGCGAGATCCACCCCTTGTAGCCGAGCCGCTTCAGCGCCGCGAGCACGGGGCGGAAATCGTAGTCGCCGGTGCCGCAATGGCCGCCGTCGGTTTCGTTCACGTGGACATGGCGGATGAGCGGGAAGTACCGCTCGATGAGGACGTCGTGGGGCTCGGTCTCGTCCACCGCGTTGTGCGTGTCGAACATCGTCGCCACGGCCGGGCTGCCCACCTCGCGCACCACCTCGGCGGCCTCGGCCAGCGTGCCGATGACGTCGGTCTGGTTCTTCGGCAGCGCCTCCACCAGGATCGTCACGCCCCGCTGCTCGGCGTGCGGCGCCACGGAGGCCAGCCCCTCGATGAAGCGCCGGGTGGCTTCCTCGCGCGTGGAACCTCCGGTTGTGCCGCGTTGCAGCGGGGAGCCGAAGACCATCACGCCGCCTTCGCCGAGGTCGGCGCACAGGTCGATGAGGCCGCGGATATGCTCCCAGCTCCGGGCGCGCAGAGCGTCATCGGGCGTGGTGACGTGCAATCCCTTCGGCGCCACCATCAGCCAGTGCAGGCCGACGAACCGCAAACCCTCGCCCTCGAGAATGCCGCGGTACTGGCGCCGGTCCGCCGCCGGAATGTTGCAGGGGTCCTCGGAGAGCGTGAAGGGAGCGATCTCGATGCCCTGGTAACCGGCTGACCGCATGTGCCGGCAGGCGTCGGCGAAGTCCCAGCCCTGATAAATCTCGTTGCAGATGGCGTGACGAAATCCTTGTCCCATAAGGAGCGGCGTTCATCCAGTCTATCGAAATCCGTTTGAGGGCTGGCCGTCTTTCCGCCGCGCCTCGACGACCATGGTCAGGCCGTGCCATGGCAGGAGGCGGTCGGCGAGCCGCCACAGCCAGACCGTCTTGTCGAACAACTTGAGGGTGACCTTCGACAAGCGCTTCCGGCCCAGCACCCGCGAGGCCAGCCACCAGCCCAGAACGCCCGCCCTGTTGATGTCGCGGATCCGGACCACCTCGAACCCTGCATTTTCGAGCAGTTGTTTCAGCCCGCTTTTCGAAAAGCGGCGCAATTGCCCCATCGCGCGGTCGACGCTGCCGTAGAGCCAGGGCCCCTGGGGCGCCACCAGCAGCAGATTGCCGCCGGGGCGCAGCACCGCGCCCATCCCGCGCAGCGCCGCCGAAGGGTCATCCAGCCCCTCGAGCACGTTCACGGCCAGGGCGCTGTCGAACTGGCCCGCCCAGGGGAGGAAGTCCTCCGGGCTGGATGGCCGGCACCGGGCCACTTCGACATTCGGCGTCCGCAGGAAGCGGTTCTGCAAGGCGTGCAGGTGGAGCGGGTCGGGGTCTGTGGCCAGGTAGCGCAGGCGCCTGCCCATGAGACGGGCCGAAAAGTTGCCGATTCCGGCGCCCAGTTCGAAGACCGCATCGCCGAGCCTCGGCCGCAGGATCGAGCAGAGCCAGTCCAGATAGGCTGGCGTGCGCGTCAGGTTGATGATCGCCTCGCGGCCCCGCGTGTCCGCATAGAGGTCGTCGATCAGCCAGAATTTGAGAATCACGCCAAGCGCCTGAAGGCCGTCTTTCCAGCCGATCTTCTTGCCTTCCTCGTAGGTCCGGCCGTGGTAGCTGATGGGCACTTCGTAAATCCGCAGCCGGCGCTTGGCGCATTTCATCGTGATTTCCGGCTCGAAGCCGAACCGGTTGGAGCGGATGGGGATGGACTTGAGGATGTCCGTGCGGAAGACCTTGTAGCAGGTCTCCATATCGGTCACGTGGATGTTGGAGAAGACGTTGGAGACGAGCGTGAGGGTCTTGTTGATCACCGTGTGCCAGAAGGGCAGCACGCGGCGGCTCTCGCCGGCAAGGTAGCGCGAGCCGAACACCGCATCGGCGCGGCCCTCGAGCAGCGGCTTCAGCAGCAGCGGATACTCCTGCGGGTCGTACTCGAGGTCGGCGTCCTGGATGAGGCAGAAGTCGCCTTCGGCGTGCTGAATGGCGGTGCGGACGGCGGCGCCTTTGCCCTGGTTGACCTCGTGGCGGAAAAGGCGGATGAAGGGCTTGCCGGCGGCGATTTCCTGGAGGATATCCCAGGTGCCGTCGCGCGAGCAGTCGTCGACGATGACCAGCTCGCGCTCCATGCCCTCCGGCAGCGGCGCATCCAACACCTGTTGCAGGCTGCGGCGAACCACCGTCCGCTCGTTGTAGACGGGAATCAGGATGCTGAGCTTCAGGGGCAAGTGAATAGTTTAGTCGATCCGCGGAGGCTGCCGGGGATCATTTGCGGCCGCAAAAACGCCCGAATGGAGCTAAGAGAACTTTGATTTCGTTCTACGGCCTTTCCTTGGTTGCCGGGGGACCAAACGCGGGCCACCATGGATCTAGTACTGACGGAGTTGAAGGACCATGATGCAGCCGCTGAATCTGATACTGCTCCGGTTGCTGTATGACCGGTGTTTTGAGCTCCTGGCGGGGACTTCGGACAGGGGCGAGCGCGGGCAGGATCTCATCGAGTACGCCCTGATCGTAGGCTTCATTGCGGTGGCCTGCGCGGCGTTGATTCCTTACACGGCTTCCGACTCGATGAGAAGCATCTACTCGAAAATCGCCGATGTCCTGACCAACTCGACGAGCCAGACCTGAATGCCGCGTCAGGGCTGCATGGCGCGGGCCAGGCCCAGCAGCAGGCACACAAGGTTCCAGGCGACCAGGACGGCGAAGAAGGAATTGGCGCGCTCAAGAAGGCGCAGCCGGCCAGTCCTCCAACAAACCCAGCCCAGAGCCAGGGCGGCTGTTTTCACCAGCAGCAGACCGAACAGGGGGCTGCCTGTCCACACCATTGCCTGCCGCACCAGTGGATTGGCCTCATCCACGCGCGCGAGCAGAAACGCCAGCGTTGTCAGCAGGTCGAGCGCCTGCAAGTAGGCGTAAACAAGGAATGCCCGAGCCGGACTCAGGCGGATCGCCTGACCGGGGCCCTGGAGAGAAACCTGAGGGTGCGCCATTGACCCCATTAAATCCCAAATGAGACTCAGGTGAAAGCCTGAATTCGGCACTGTTGCGCCATTGTTTTCCCAGTACCTTCGGTTGGCAGAGGGCTTGGCGCTGCCTTGCGATCCGGCGGCATCGGCGCCGGTGGCTGGGGAGCGCATCGGATTCGGATTCGGATCCGGATTCAGAGCCGCGAGCGGAGCGGGCCGCAGGCCCGCGGGAGCGAGCGGTCCCGCCGCCGTGCCAGTCCCGCTGTCGGCCCGTTGACAGGCCTGGGCTGAGCGAAATCCTTCAGAAACCGCTCGCTCCGGCCGCCGTTCTGACGAACGCCGGCCTCCGGTCGCGGCTCCGAACCAGGCGCCATCGCGCCTTCCAAGCGCGAGCGCATGGAATTCGGATTCGGCTTCGGATCCGGATTCAGAGCCGCGAGCGAAGCGGGCCGCAGGCCCGCGGGAGCGAGCGGTCCCGCCGTGGCACGCTTTCGCCGCCAGCCCGCGCTACACGCTTTCGCGGCCCAGGCGCTGTGCCCAGCGGGCCAGCACGTCGGCAGAGGGAGCGGCCGCGGCTTCCCTGTTGCCCGCCTCAGCCAGCAGGACCTCCGCCCGCACAACGCGCACCTCCGGTGGCGCCGAAACGCCGAGCTTCACGCGGTTCGGCGTGCTCTCAAGCACTTCGACCACGATCGAATCCCCGATCCGGATCGCCTGCCCTTCCTTTCGCCGGATTACAAGCACGGGCGCTCCTCCCGCACGGGATGCACGTGGGAATATTGGGCGTTCCACTGGATGGATTGCACGCCAAGCCCCTGGGCCGGATTCAGCACCACGGGCGCCAGGAGGTTTGCCGTGGGCGGGCTGCCGTGCCGGAACGTGAGGATGGCGAGCACAAGAAGGCCGGGCTGGCTCGCGTCGCAACCCAGCAGCTCGCAGTCCTCCTCGCCCAGCTCGAGCTTGTAGTCTGGGGCCAGAAGCGCCACCGGAACACAAGCGAACCGCACCGCCGGATCCAGCTCGCTTTCCAGCACGACGATCGGCGCATAGAGGGGATTTTCGAGCAGCCGGAACCGGGTGTGTTTTTCGAATGCCGGAATGCCCGCAGGAAACGTGTAGTCCGAACTGCGGATGCCGCCTGCGGCGCCGGCGGCGTTGTTTGGTTCCGTAGCCATCCCCGTTAGTGAAGTCCCTGAAGGCGGGCAAAATTCTCCCGTTGCCTGACACCGGTGTGGTAATTGTGGAAGAGGCTGGCGGTCATCCTGATGGGCGTTATCATCGCAGTGGGAAAGCACAAGGCCTTGTTGCGCCGCGGGGAGTGGCGGTGCGCGGACCAGAGCATCGAGAGACAGCTCAACCGGTGGACCGAGGACTGGCTCCTGTCGGCTGCGGCGCCTGGCATGGATGAGGCTGACCAGGAGGTCGCGGTCGCCCGGGAGATGGCAGCCCGGCTGGGCGGCCGGATTCTTTACCGCGCGCGGACGTCGCCCCAGCGCTCCATTCGCGACTTTTTCCCCAAGCGGCAGTTCCGCCTTGCCTTTCCGGACCTGGAATGAGCCGCTGGAGACGATGGCTGGATCTGGCCACGGTGTGGTTCTACTCCACCCTCGTTGCCCTTGCCGTGGCAGCCATCCGCCTTATCCGCCGCCGGGAAGATCCAGACGGGGGAGGAACCCGTTGAGCACAGGAAGCACCGCGGAGGCGAATTTCCGCGCTTCCTCCTCGGCGTCGGACCCTTCGGTGATGGGCACAACGATCCTGACGAGGCTCGTGTCGGACCGGCGGTAACGGATGGAATCGGCCACCAGCCAGAACTTGGCCGCGAACTCGCTGGCCACGATGCGGGCAGGGGTCTGGTACCAGTACAGCACGAGGCTCCGGGAGTCGCCGCGCGCCACGATATACCGGTTGACTTCCACCTCGCCGGCTGCGCCGGCCCGGAGCCGGATGACGCCGGAATCCACCGGCGCGTAGCCCGAGCCGGGCAGGCAGTTCTTCGGAGAGTGGGGCGCGGCACCGGATGACTGCGACTTGAAGAACGCCACGAATAAGCTCACCGGCACCTTCGAGCCGGGGCGCAAATAGGTCCGGTTCAGCGTGTCATCGGCGCGGAGCACACGCTGGACTTCCGGCTCGACCTCGTATTGCCCCGCCATGACCCAGTCCGCCACCACAACGGGGAACTCCCGAAGCGGCCTCGCGGCGAAGCTCCGCTCTGTCTTCGGAAGCAGATGATAGGCGGCAGCCTGGGCCACCAGCAGCAGGCTGAGCCAGACGGCAGCCCGCCGCACCGGGGTAGCCGTCCGCGCCGCGTCAGCGTTTGCCATATTTCACCGCCAGTGCGGCCAGGCCGCGATGGAGCGCCGCCAGCAGCGCCAGCGCAAGCAGAAACATCAGCCACCCCTCCATGCTGTGGAAGACGCCCTGGGCCAATGCCGGGTCGTATTCGCTGAGCAGGCCTGTGGCGGTGACGCGGAGCGCGTTGACGAGAATGGCAATCGCCGGCGTCGCCGCCAGAAGCGCCGCGCGCAGCCAGAGGCGCGGCTCGAAGAAATACCCGTATACGAGCGACAGATACGTCAGCGACATCAGCGAACGGATGCCGCTGCACGCCTCGACGACGGAAAGCCGCTGGCTGGGCAACTCCAGGATGTTGCCCTCCCGCAGCACCGGGATGCCAAGAGCGCCAAGCGCAAGCTCGGCCACCTGGCTGGCGAACAGCTGCAAGGGGAAGGTGAGCTGGTTGTAGATCACCGCCGGCAGAGGAATCATGAACACCAGCAGGAACAAGGGGAAGGAGAGGTCCCGCAACAGGCGCCATCCGCCGAGGGTGATCACGCAACCCCAGAGGGCGATCAGAAACGCGCCGCGCATCAGCGTCTGCTCCACCGCATAAGTGCCAAGCACCAGGGTCAGGCCGCCGAGCAGCACCACGCCGAGCCCCTCGAAGGCGGGTTCGTATTTCCGTGCCAGCAGCTCCTTGCGCCGCTGCCAGATGATCCAGGCCGAGACAACGGGCACGAAGAAGCCGTGCCCCATGTCCTCATCCACATACCAGTCGCGCACGAGGCGGCCCAGCACGGGATAAAACAGCACGCCCAGAAGCAGGCCGAACCAGCCGATCAACAGCCAGGGAAACTGCCTTTCCTCCGGTTCTTGCGCTGCACAAGGCGAGACGGCCGACTGCATTTCCGAATTGCCCAAACGACCTCCGATTGCCGGTGTCCGGTGTTGTCTCCTCCCGCAATTCCGGCGGACTCGATCAGGGCACCCATTTTACCAAGAAGGGGCCGAGCCGGTTGGTCAGCCACAGCGGCAGGCGCTTCCAGGCCTCGATGAACAGGCGGAATTTCGGGTTCGTGGGGGAGAGATTCGGCAGCGTCCGCCGGTTCACGAGCAGGAATTCATACGGCAGCTCTCGCATTTGCGAGCCCCATTGCGACTTGAAGAAGAACACGCCATCGTCGATCTTCTTGCTGCGGCCGAAATCGAGCACGCGCAAGCCCCGCTCCAGCCCGGACCGCATCAGCTCCCAATACAGGAAATTGTTCGGCGCCAGATGATGGGCGTTCCTGTCGGATGCGCCGTAGTAAGGCATGACGGCGCCCTTGTACTCGAAGGTGAGCATGACCGCGACGGGGCGCCCTTCATGCCGGACCTCCAATACGTAGACCATGCTGCCGAAAGCGCGCAGGATGCGGGGGAAGTAGTCTCTTGGGAAGGCTGGCGTGCCGAGCCGCCGCAAATTCGTGAAATAGATGCGGTAGAACGGCTCCAGGTCTTCCGTGCGGTGGGCCGTCAGATTGCACTTGAGCGACTTGCGGATCAGATTGCGGGTCTTCTTCGGGATCGTGTAGAGCAGCTCCTCCTCGGTGCCGCCCAGCTCATGGGTGAAGGTGACGTAACGGTTGACCCGATCGAAGCCAAGGCACTGGGGTTCCCAGGCGTTGCGGAGTTCCACATACTGGACTTCCTCCTCGCGCGCCAGCGCCTCCAGCCGCTCTTTCAGCGCCGCTTTGGCGGCTTCATCGGCGGCGAGGATTCCCCCGTAGACGGCGAACGGGGTGGACAGAAGGATCTTGCCGGCCAGCGGCGTTCTGACGGCGAACAAGGGCAGCACGCCGCGGACCTGCCCCGCCTCTTCGGCGATCAGGTAACAGGGCCGGTAGCCGAAGGTCTCGGCGATGCAATCGCGCCATTGCGTGAGATGAAAAGGGCTGCCCAAAGGGTGGCTGTGAACAAAGGCGTTCCACCGGTCCTCGGCATCGGGCGTCAGGAAGCGGACCTCGCAGCTCATGCCTGTTGCTCGTAGAAATCCCGGATCGAGCGGCAGATTCTCGCCAACTGTTCCGGCTCGAGCTCCGGGTAAATTGGCAGCGCGAGCACTTCCGCGGCAGCGCGCTCGCTTTCCGGCAGCGCGCCCGGCTCGTACCCGAGGTGGAGGAAGC
>Ga0308390_1000185_pt1 | contig 47333 bp, 41 predicted proteins | sample Hotspr2Sample149_FD_202358 | JGI IMG/M metagenome (GOLD analysis project Ga0308390, IMG submission 202358) | Hot spring phototrophic mat microbial communities from Mushroom Spring, Yellowstone National Park, Wyoming, United States - 20040719_149 ...
GATGCAGGGGGCTGTAGCTCAGCTGGGAGAGCGCCTGATTTGCAATCAGGAGGTCGTCGGTTCGATCCCGATCAGCTCCACCAGTGACCGGGCCTGTAGCTCAGGTGGTTAGAGCGCACCCCTGATAAGGGTGAGGTCGGTAGTTCGACTCTACCCAGGCCCACCACTTCTCTCGCAGGGAATGACGAGATCAGAAGCCGGCAGTCTTTGAACGAAGAATGCCGCCTCCTGAGCTTGTCAGGAACGTCCGCCCAAGGGCGGCACGATCTTTGAAAACTGAATATTGACGGGCAAATCCGCGAGAAGCCGGCTGTCTCGAAACCCTATGAGGCAGCAGCAGAGCGCCGAAACTTCCGCCCTTTTGAGGGGCGGCGTTTCGACGGGTTCTGTGTACGGCGTAAATCTTATGGTCAAGCTACTAAGGGCATGCGTGTGGATGCCTTGGCGCGATCAGGCGATGAAGGACGCAGCTAGCGGCGATACGCCCCGGGGAGGTGCAAGCAACCTGTGATCCGGGGATTTCCGAATGGGGGAACCCACCTGGTGCGAACACCAGGTATCGTGCGCTGAATCCATAGGCGTACGAGGCGAACCCGGGGAAGTGAACCATCTCAGTACCCGGAGGAAAAGAAATCAACCGAGATTCCGAAACTAGTGGCGAGCGAAATCGGAACAGCCCAAACCGGGCGATCCGCAAGGAGAGTCCGGGGTTGTAGGACCACAATGACTCTCTCAGCAGCCGCGCAAGCGGAGGTTGAGAGAGTGACGAGAAGGACAGGAAAGCATTAGTCGAACGGTCTGGAAAGGCCGGCCATAGAAGGTGACAGCCCTGTAGGCGAAAATGCAATCCTCCTTTTGTGGCTCCTGAGTACAGCGGGGCACGAGGAACCCCGCTGGAATCCGCCGGGACCATCCGGCAAGGCTAAATACTCGATCGCGACCGATAGTGAACCAGTACCGTGAGGGAAAGGTGAAAAGCACCCCTGCTAGGGGAGTGAAACAGTACCTGAAACCGCATGCCTACAAGCAGTGGAAGGGCTATGCCGCAAGGCATGCCTGACCGCGTGCCTATTGAATAATGAGCTGGCTAGTTTTTCTCAGTGGCGAGGTTAAGCGAAAGCGAGCCGTAGCGAAAGCGAGTCCTAACTGGGCGTTTGAGTCGCTGGGAAAAGACGCGAAGCGGGATGATCTACCCCCGGCCAGGGTGAAATCAGTGTAACAGCTGATGGAGGCCCGAACCGGTGTTGGTTGAAAACAGCTCGGATGAGCTGGGGGTAGGGGTGAAAGGCTAATCAAATTCCGTGATAGCTCGTTCTCTCCGAAATAGCTTTAGGGCTAGCCTCGCGTGGACCGTCCCGGTGGTAGAGAACTGGATGGACTAGGGGCCTTCCCAGGTTACCGAATCCAACCAAACTGCGAATGCCGGGAACGAATGCGCGGGAGTCAGACAGCGGGGGCTAAGCTTCGTTGTCAAAAGGGAAACAGCCCAGACCGCCAACTAAGGTCCCCAAATCTACGCTAAGTGGGAAAGGAAGTCGGGAGGCTATGACAGCCAGGAGGTTGGCTTAGAAGCAGCCATCCTTTAAAGAAAGCGTAATAGCTCACTGGTCGAGTCGCCCGGTGCCGACAATCCAACGGGGCTCAAGCGTAGTACCGAAGTTGCGGGTCACCAGCAATGGTGGCGGTAGGAGAGCGTTCCCTTCCGCGGTGAAGGCAGAGCGAGAGCACTGCTGGAGCGAAGGGAAGTGACTCTGCCAGCATAAGTAGCGATAAACCAGGTGAGAACCCTGGTCGCCGTAAGACTAAGGTTTCCTGAGCAAGGTTAATCCGCTCAGGGTTAGTCGGAGCCTAAGGCGAGGCCGAAAGGCGTAGCCGATGGACACACGGTTAATATTCCGTGACCTCCGTAGGAGATACCGATGCGGGGACGCAGCCTCAAGCTCGCTGGTGGCAATGGTTTCCACCCGCGGGGGCGAGGAGGGCCGGACAGGCAAATCCGCCGGCTCGTCTGCCAGGAAAAGCCGCTAAGGGCCGAAGGAGTCCGTACCACAAACCGACACAGGTGGTCGAGATGAATATTCTAAGGCGCTCGGGTGATGGGTTGTTCAGGAACTAGGCAAATTGACCCCGTAACTTCGGGAGAAGGGGTGCCCGCTTCACGGCGGGCCGCAGAGAATAGCGCAGGGCGACTGTTTAACAAAAACACAGGTCTCTGCAAAGTCATAAAAACGACGTATAGGGGCTGACGCCTGCCCGGTGCCGGAAGGTTAAAGGGAGGGGTTAGCCGCAAGGCGAAGCTCCGAACTGAAGCCCCGGTGAACGGCGGCCGTAACTATAACGGTCCTAAGGTAGCGAAATTCCTTGTCGGGTAAGTTCCGACCTGCACGAATGGCGTAACGATCCTGCGACTGTCGTAACAACCCGCCCGGCGAACTTGTGGTCCCGGTGAAGACGCCGGGTGCCCGCCACTAGACGGAAAGACCCCGTGCACCTTTACTGCACCCTATCAATGAATTATGGGGCGGTCTGCGCAGCATAGGTGGGAGGCTTTGAAGCCGGGCTCTCGGGCTCGGTGGAGCCGCCATTGAGATACCACCCTGATCGTTCTGTGATTCTAACCTAGCCCCGTCATCCGGGGCAGGGACATTGGTAGGCGGGTAGTTTGACTGGGGCGGTCGCCTCCTAAACGGTAACGGAGGCGCCCAAAGCTTGGTTCAGGAGGTTTGGAAATCCTCCGCTGAGTGCAATGGCATAAACCAGGCTGACTGCGAGACCTACAAGTCAAGCAGGTGCGAAAGCAGGGCATAGTGATCCGGTGGTTCTGTATGGAAGGGCCATCGCTCAACGGATAAAAGGTACGCCGGGGATAACAGGCTGATCGGAGCCAAGAGTCCACATCGACGCTCCGGTTTGGCACCTCGATGTCGGCTCATCGCATCCTGGGGGTGAAGAAGCTCCCAAGGGTTAGGCTGTTCGCCTATTAAAGCGGTACGTGAGCTGGGTTCAGAACGTCGCGAGACAGTTCGGTCCCTATCTGTGGTGGGCGCAGGAGATTTGAGGGGGTCTGCCCTTAGTACGAGAGGACCGGGGTGGACGAAGCTCTTGTGTTCCAGTTGTCCCGCCAGGGGCACAGCTGGGTAGCGAACTTCGGTCGGGATAAGCGCTGAACGCATATAAGCGCGAAACCCTCCCCAAGATGAGATCTCCCAACCGTAAGGTAAGAAGGGCCCTGGAAGACTACCAGGTTGATAGGCCGGATGTGTAAGCGCAGCAATGCGTTGAGCTTACCGGTACTAATAGCCCGTTCGGCTTGACCATAAGATTTACCCTTTACACAGAATCCGCTCTGTGGCCTCCCGCGGACGCCCGTCAATATTCAGCATCCACAAGCTCTTCAGGCTTTGGGTGACCATAGCGAGGGGGAAACACCCGTTCCCATCCCGAACACGGAAGTTAAGCCCCTCAGCTCCGATGATACTGCCCGCGCAAGTGGGTGGGAAAGTAGGACGTTGCCCGATTATGACAAAGGCTCCAACCACCGGTTGGAGCCTTTGCCTTTTTGGGCCCGCAATCTTCGACCGCTTGCGGATGGGACCCTCCTTGACAACCCGGCCGACATGAAGCCGTGGCCGTGCCAGACGGCGGGTTGCCGCACAGCGGGAGGCGTTCCGATGGGTTGATTCCATCTCGGGCTGCTTCCGGCGAGGCGACAGCGCCAAAGAAACCGGGCGGGCGAGTGGGCCGTTTCACTCGCGGCTTGGACAGCGGGGCGGAACGCCGGGATGCGCGTTCGGAGCCGCGGCCGGAGCGAGCGGTTGGTGCGGCCTACAGTCACGGTTCTTCGGATCCGTTGATTTGCCAGGATGGCCGGCCGTTGCGACCGCTCGTCTTCGCGGGTCTGATTTCTCGGCCCCCAATTGCGACTCTCGATCCGGAAGTCATGAGGCACGGGGTGGACCGCTCGTTCTCGCGGGCCTTCGGCCCGCTTCACTCGCGGCTCTGACTTCTCGGTCCGCTTCACGCGCGGCTCCGAGAGCGGGGGCCCAGAGAGGCTGCCGTGGGATGATAATTCAAGCAATCGCCGGGAAGCCGGGCAAGGAACACGTCAAGCGCCGCGAGAACAGTCCCCCGCCGATCCCAGCGCCCAAGCCGACACCACCACGGCCACCGCCGCCACGGCTGCCGTCTCCGCCCTCAGAATTCCGGTCGAGAGGCTCACGGCCTTCCACCCGGCAGCCTTGGCGGCTGCCCGCTCGCGGTCATCCCAGCCGCCTTCCGGGCCGCAAAGAACGGCCACCGTCCCGCCCGGGCGCAGCTCACCCAGGATGGGCGCCGCGCCGGCTTCTTCCTCCAGCCACAGGCGCGTGCCGGCCTGCGTATGCAGGGCTTCCTCCAGCGAAACCGCCTGGCTGAGCACAGGCGGACGCAGGCGGCGCGACTGCTGACCGGCCTCGCGCAGGATTTTCTCCCAGCGCGCGCGGCGCCTGGCCGCGGCCGCTTCCAGCCCCTTTTCCGAGCGGAGGCTTGCCACCGGCGTGATCCGTTCGACGCCGAGCTCGGCCGCCTTTTCGAGCATCCATTCGAAGCGGTCGAACTTGAACAGCGCGGCCAACAGGACCACCGGCGCCGGCGGGCGGATCACGGCCGCCGGCTCCAGCAGCGAAAACTCCACCTGCTCCCTGCCGAAGCTCTCGATGCGCGCGAGCCAGACCCGTTCGCCGTCAGAAAGCTCGTAGATCTGGCCCGGCTGCGCGCGCAGCACGCGCCTCAGGTGCTCGGCGGCTTCGCCTCTGAGCCAGGCCCTGTCGGCCTTCCAATCCTGCGCATAAAACAGCCGGCGCGCCATTTCTTCCCAGCATATCCCGCCGCGCCGGCGAGCCTGAGAAAATGGAATTCGCCATGATCGCCCATTTGCGCGGAATTCTGCTCGAGAAGCACCCGAACCAGGCCATCGTGGAGGCGCAGGGCGTCGGCTACGACGTCGCCATTCCGATATCGACCTTCACCGCGCTGCCCGCGCCCGGCGAGGAGGTGCGGCTGCGGATCCACACCGTGGTGCGGGAGGATGCGATCCAGCTGTTCGGCTTTCTTTCGGCGGAGGAGAAATCGCTGTTTGAGAAGCTGATCACGGTGAGCGGCGTGGGTCCGAAGCTCGCCCTGACGGTGTTGAGCGGCATTGCCGCGGGCGACCTCGTGCAGGTGATCCGTTCGGCCGACGTGCAGAAGCTGACCCGCGTGCCGGGCATCGGGAAGAAGACGGCCGAGCGGATCGTGCTCGAGCTGCGCGACAAGATCGACGAAGGCGCGCGGCGCGGCGCGGGGCTGCCGGGCGCGCCGCCCGTGGTTCTCTCGCCGGAGGAGGCCGACGTGGCCAGCGCGCTCGTGAATCTGGGCGCGCAGCGGGCGGCCGCGGAGGCCGCCGCGCGGCGGTCCTCGCAGGAGCTGGCCGGGCGGGGCTTCGAGGCGGTCTTCCGCCGCGCCCTGGAACTGCTGCGATAATCGTGGATACCGGCACGGATGCCCGAATCCAACAAATCCCGGCGTTTTGTTTCGGCCGACGCGGCGCCCGAGGAGCTTCAGTTCGAGGCGGCGCTGCGGCCGCAGAAGCTCGCCGACTTCACGGGCCAGGAGAAGGCGAAGGAGCTGCTTTCGGTGACCATCGAAGCGGCGCGGCGGCGCGGCGAGGCGATGGACCATGTGCTGCTGATCGGGCCGCCGGGGCTCGGCAAGACGACGCTCGCGCACATCATCGCCGCCGAGCTGGGCGTGCCCATCGACCTGTCCAGCGGCCCGCTGCTGCAACGCAAGATCGACCTTACCGGCATCCTCACCAATCTGCGCCAGCGCCAGGTGTTCTTCATCGACGAGATCCACCGGCTGATGCCGGACGTCGAGGAGGTGCTGTACTCGGCGCTCGAGGATTTCCGCATCGACGTGGTCATCGGGCAGGGGCCCGGGGCGCGCACGCACTCGCTGCCGTTGAACCGTTTCACCGGCGTGGGGGCGACGACGCGGCAGGGCCTGCTGAGCGCGCCGCTGCGGAGCCGCTTCGGGCTGATCCTGTATCTGAAGCACTACGACGCAGCGGAGATGACGCGCATCGTGAAGCGCGCCGCGCGGCTGCTGGAGGCGCCGATCGACGACGACGCGGCCGAAGAGATCGCGCGGCGCAGCCGCGGCACGCCGCGCATCGCCAACCGCCTGCTGCGCCGCGTGCGCGACTTCGCCGAGGTCCGCGCCTCGGGCCACATCACGCTGCCCGTGGCGCGCCAGGCGCTCGACCTGCTCGAGGTGGACCCGCTGGGCCTGGACGAGGTCGACAAGAAGATCATGCTGACGATCCTCGAAAAGTACGGGGGCGGCCCGGTGGGGCTCGGCACCATCGCCGCTTCCACCGACGAGGAGCCGGACACGATCGAGGAGGTGTACGAGCCGTACCTGATGCAGCTCGGCTTCCTGGACCGCACGCCGCGCGGCCGCGTGGCCACGCCGCGCGCCTTCAGCTATTTCGGCGTGCCGTACCGGGCCGGGCAGAACCGGCTGTTCTGAGGCGCGCGCCTACAGCAGCCGGCGCGCCGCCTCGTTGGCGAAGGCCGCCTTGCCCGCGTCCGACTCCACCACCAGCAGGGCGGCGATGCGGGACACATCGCCCTGCTCGCCGGCAAGGGCGCTGGTGGCCGAGAGGAAGAACAGCGGGCCGAGGGCGAGGAACTCCTCGCCGGCGTAGAGGCGGCGCAGCTTGCGGTGGAACGTTTCGGCGACCTCGCGGGTGAAGCGCGCCAGCTCCGGCACGGCGCTCTTCGGCGACGTGCGCGCCAGCCGGTCGAGCTCGCGCGCGCACTCGGCCACGTGCAGGACGGCCTCGACGAGAAACGCGTCGGCGGCCAGCAGGGAGACGAAGTTGCGCTGCTGGCGCCGCACGTTGGCGAGGATGTAGCGCGCGTCGGCCGGCTCGTAGTAGGCGGCCGTCTGCCTGCGGCCCGCCGCGGCCAGCATCTGCCAGATGCCGGCCAGGCGTTCGCGGAACTCGCCGGCGCAGGCTTGCAGCACGGCGTCGACCACCTTCGGATCCATGAAATCGTAAGAGAGATCCTTTTTCCGCGGCCCGGAGGAGGGCGGGCTGCACGCCCAGGCGAGCAGCGGATGGACGGCGCTCGGCCGCGTGAAGGCGTCGAGGCCGGAAAGGTACAGCGCGGGCAGCCACTCGCGCGCCATCATCTGCACGGCGCGCGCGGCGCGGCTCATGGCCGGGATGTAGCCGGCCGAGCCGGGCAGCGGCGTGCGCATCCAGATGTCGGCCAGCGAGCCGGGCAGGCGCAGGGTCAGCTCCATCCGGCAGGGGGCGTCCGGGATTTCGGCGGCGCCGAGGCCGTAGAGGGCGAACACGCGGCGCCAGGCGGAGCGCGGGCTGCCGGCGGGCAGTTCCCGCCGCTCGGAGAAGCCGAGGCTGAAATGGTCCCGCACCACCTCGCCGTCGCGGACGGCGAGCGCGGCCGAGAGCACCATCGCCGACTGGTTGCGGAAGTCCCCGGCCAGCACGTCGGAGGCCTCGGCGGCGTAGTTGACCTGGATGCGGCCGTCGGCGGTGACAACGGCCTCGGCCGAGGCCAGCGAGGCGAGGTCCTTCTGTTTTCTCCGCAGCCGCAGGAACGGCGCCGAGACCTCGATGACAAAACGGCGCCGGAATGTTTCGGCGAGCACGGCCCGGCGCATCCGGAGCAGCCCGTCCTGGCCGGAGAACACGGCGTCCAGGTCGCCGGAGGCCGTGCGGAGAGCGTTTCGGAGGCCTGCCTCGTCCAGCCGCCAGGTCACGTCGGCGGCCACGGCGGCGGAGGCGTTGCGGTCGATGGCCGCGGCAAGCCGCAGCTCCCACTGGCGCCCGACGGCGGCGGCGGCCCCATCGGCGATGCGCCCGGCCAGGCCGTCCCAGCCGCCGCCGAGCGCCTGTTCGGCCAGCTGCACGCCGCTGCCGAACAGTTCCGCCAGGCGTTCCCGCACCCAGGCGCCGGGCGCGGCGCCGCCCAGCTCGCGCGCGGCGGCGGCCGGCAGGGCGAGCAAAACATTTTCGGCGGTTTCTGTTTCAAGCGCGCGGAGGATCTTTGCGGCCGCATTCCGGATGGCGGCCGCAGCCGGTTCCGGATCGTCTCCGCCGGCGCCGGCCGACTCGAGGACCGCGGCCGCCCAGCCGGCCAGCTGTTTCCAGTCCCCGCCGCCGGGTCCGGAAAGCGATTGCGCCAGGGCGGCCGCCGCCGAGGCGGCGGCCTCGCCCCCGGCCAGAGAGGCGAGGGCCTGCCGGACGGCGGCCCAGCGAGAGGGGTCGGCGAGCATGTCCCACAGCGCGGCTTCCTCGCGGCCGCCGAGGCTCTGCCACAGCTCGCGGACGGCGTCGAAGCCCCGCAGCGTGGCGCCGGCCAGGGAAACGAACTCTTCCACGCGCTTGCCGCCGAGATCGTTCAGCAGGCCGCGCACCCAGTTCAGCGGGTGAATGCCGAGCAGCGCGGCGGCGATCTCGCGGACCCGGGCGGCGCCTTCAGGCGTGGCCTGCGCCGACCAGCGCATGGCGGCCTGGGCCCCGGCGCCGCGCCGCTCCAGCCGGCTGACGGCGACGCGAACGCCGGGCGCGCCGCCGACGTCCTCGCGCCGCAGGGCGGCCATCCAGTCGCCCGCCCACTCGCCGCGCAGGCGCGCCGAGCCGGCCGTTTGCAGGCGGACGCCCGTGGCGCCGCGCAGCAGGCCTTCGGCGACCTCCTTCAGCCAGTGCAGGTCGAGGCCGAACGGGACAGGGACGGAAAAGGCAAGCCTCGCGCGCTGCCCGCGCAGCAGGACCACGCCGGGAGGAAGATCCGCGGGCGTGCGGATGTCCTCCGGACTCTGCGGGAGGCGGTCGTCCGGCCCGGCCGCGGCAAAGCGGCAAACGAGCCAGCCGCCGGCGCCGGGAAGGATTTCCGGCCCGCCGGAGGAGGCGGGAAGAAAATCGGGGGGCAGGGAATTCCGCCAGCCGTACATGCTGCCGGCAGGAAAAACAGAAAATTCTTCGCCTGGCATGAAGATTCTCCGGAAAAAAGAAAGGGCCCGCCGGGGCGGGCCGGACTCGATTTGCGCGGAACGTGCCGCGCCGGAAGGACCTCGGCGGCCCGGCCGCGGCCGGGCCGGACACACCGTCCGTTTCCAGAATACACGGCAAGCGAAAAAACCGAAGGCCAAAAGACGCGGAAAAGCGGCCCGGAATTTTCGCTAAAACGGTGGAATCAAATGGATTTTTTTGCCCGGCGTTTTTTGCGCGAACCGGCGTGACAGCCTGCGGCGGCGCTGCCGGGCGAGCCATGCGTTCATCTGGCCGAGAGAGGCGAAGAAGCCCGCAAAGCGCGGGTCGAGCCGGCCGGGCGCGCGGAGGCCCGGGCGGAAGTCCCGCGGCGTGAAGACGCCGCCCGAGTGGATCACGGCTGCGCCCATCGGGCGGTACTCATGCGTGCCCTGGGCCCAGGCGAGGTCGCCGTCGAGCCAGAGTGCGAACCCCATGTCAGCGCAGCTCCCCGGGCAGAATGGTCCAGGCGGAGGGGTGCCGGGTGAACCCGATGCGAGGATAGTAATCCACCGCCTTCGGCGCGGCCAGCAGGACGAGGCGGCAAGGCGCGGCCTCAAGCACGGTGCGCAACAGGCCGCGGCCGATGCCGCGGCGCTGATATTCAGCCCGCACGCAAAGATCGCTGCAATAGGTGACGTAGGCGTAATCGGTGAAGCAGCGCGCCGCGCCGGCCAGGACTTCGCCGTCCCAGGCTGTGGCCAGCAGGTTGGCGTGGGCGAGCATTTTCGCGATGGCATCGGGCGAGCCGACGGGCCGGCGCTCGCCGAGGGTGGATGCGTTCAGCAGCTCGATGTAGAGGGCGGGCGTGATCCGCCGGTCGATTGTGTATATCATCTAGCTATCAGCTCTACGATAACCTGAAAGGCCCGATTGCCATGACCCGCAAAGAATTTCTCCTGACCACCGCCGCGCCGCTGGCCGCCCGGACGGACGAGCCGAAGGTGCAGCGGAAGAACCGCCTGAAGCAGGGCGTCTGCCCTGGCGTGTTCGGGCGCAACATGCCTTTTGAAGACCGCGTGCGGCACGCGGCGCGGCTTGGGGCGCACTGCTTCGACCTGCAAAGGCCGGAGAACTGGCCCGTGATCAAGAAATACGGCCTTGTTCCCACGGTGGTGCCCGGCGGGGGGCGGCTGACGGACGGCTGCAACGACAAGGCGCTGCACGAGAAAATTCTCGCCGAGTTCCGGGAGAACATCCCGCGCGCGCGCAAGGAAGGGGTCCCGAACGTGATCACGTTCTCGGGCAACCGCCGCGGCAAGAGCGACGAGGAGGGCCTCGAGAACTGCTACCTCGTGCTGAAGGAAGCGGCGAAGATCGCCGAGGACAACGAAGTGACCATCGTGATGGAGCTGCTGAACTCCAAGGTGGACCACAAGGACTACCAGTGCGACCGCACCGCCTGGGGCGTGGAGCTGTGCAAGCGGGTGAACTCGCCGCGCTTCAAGCTGCTCTATGACATCTACCACATGCAGATCATGGAGGGCGACGTCATTCGTACGATTCGTACGAACATCCAGTACATCGGCCACATGCACACGGCCGGCAACCCCGGGCGGCACCAGTTCGACGACACGCAGGAACTGAACTACCGCGGCATCGCGCAGGCCATTGTCGACGCCGGCTACACCGGCTATCTTTCGCATGAATACTCGCCGACGACGCCGGATCCTTTGAAGACGCTCGACGAGATGATGGCGATCTGCGACGTCTGAAGCCGGCCCGGGCGGGGGAGGCCGTGCGGGAGTTGACGCGCCGCCAATGGCTGGCATCGCTGGCCGCGGCCGCCGCGGCCGCGCCGCGGCGGCGCATTCTGCTCGAGCTGCCCGGACGAGCCGCGCTGGAACTGGCCGAAGGGGAGATCCACGAGGCGGGCCCGCTGCGGGTGGATCTGCGTCGGCCGCCCGCGGCCGACGTTTTCGCGCGCGAGCCGGCGGCGTTCAATCTGGAGTGGCGCTACGAGGCCGGCCCCGGGGCCGCGTTTTTCTCCTGGCGCGGGCGGGAGGAAGCGCGCGTCGCGCTGACGCAGGACACGGGCGAGGACGACCGCCGGCAGCTCGCCGCGCAGCTGTTCCCGTTCGCCGCCGCGGTGGCGGACGGCACGCTGCACGGGGCCGTGGGCGAGTGTCCGGCGTTTTGGGAAAACCGCTCGCAGCAAATCATCGACCCCGGCGCGGGCTGGTTCGCGCTGCGCACGGGCGACGGCTCGCCGCGCCGCGTGATCCGGAAGATCTGGGGCGACCCGACGGCGTTCTATTCGGGTGAAGCCGACGGCTGGCAGCATCTCGAGCGGGGCCAGATGCGGCGGTACGAAGTCTTCGAGATCACGGCGCCGGCGCGCACGCTGTATGGCGTGCGCATGGCGGCGCACCGGGCGCTGGCGCGCGCGAAAGGCCGGGAGCGGGGCCTGCTGGAGGCGATTCTGCGAAACACCGCCTATTTGCACCTGCGCCGGAACCTGCTGCGGCCGGAGAGCCGCTACATTTTCACAAGCGGGGTGACCTACGGCTGGAAGCAGTGGGCCTCGGACGCAGCGATGACGGCGCTGGGGCTGGGCGACGCGGAGATGCTGGGCGAGGCGATGCGGGGCCTGTTTTGGGACCGGCTGAATTACGAAGACAACGCGCAGTGGTATCTGATCGGCTCGGCGCTGGCGGCGCGGGCCGGCTGCCGGCCGAACCTGGCGCTGTGCCGCCGGGCGTGGGAATTCCTGCGCGACCACGAGCGCGGCGGCGCCTATCAGCCGCCGCGGCTGGATGCGCCGGGCGCGGGGCTCGGCTGGCGCACCTACATGGATCTGTTCTTCTACGAGGACGGCGACGTGCCGTCGTCGAACCAGGGCTTCCATTGCGGCGCGCACCTGGCGGCGCGCGAGCTGGGGCTGGGCGCGGAGGAGGCCGGTTTCCGCGCGGCGTGCCGGGCCTATGCGGAGCTGTTCAACGCGCGCGGCGGCTATTTTCCGACCAGCCTGCGGCGGCAGGAGGTCTTCGGCGGCGACGCCCTGTACGGGGCGGCGGTGACGTTTGCGGCGTTCGGCCGGAAGTGCCTGCCCGACGAGCTGGTGCTGCGCCATTGCCGGCACGCGATGCGGATCCGCTCGCCGTACGGGCTGCGGGTGGTGTGCAAGGCCAACGGGGAGCTGCTCGAGAAATACCAGTACGGGCCGGGCAACCCGCACGGGCTCGAGCCGGAGAAGGCGGGCGCCTACGTGCAGGGCGGCTCGTGGTTCTTCTGCGATGCGGGTACGTGGCTGGCGGGGCTCGCGCACGGGCTGGAGGCGCGCGCAGTTGACCGGCTGCTGGCCGAACGGATCCGCGTGGAGCTGGAGGAGATGCCGGCGTTCAGCGAGTCGATCCACACGCGCACGGGCGCGCATCATGGCAACGTGCTGTACGGGGCGAATGCGCTGTACGTGTGGCTGCGGCGCGAGATCCGGGCGCGGCTGGGGATGCGCGGGCCGGATCCGGTAGAGGAAGAGATCACGAGGTGGCTGGCGGGCAGAGATTGAGCGCCGGATGCGGGGGCGGCAGCCCGCCCGCGCGTCCGCGCGCGGCCGCTACTGGCGTTTGGCGCGCCGGCAGACGGCGAGCGCGCCTTCGGGGTCGAGCGCGGCCGCGCCTTCGTCGATGTGGAGGATGCGGCCGTCGGGGCCGATCACAAACGTCGTGCGGTTGGCGATGCCGTTCTGCTCGTTGAGGACCCCGTAGGCGCGGGCCGTTTCGCGGCGGGCGAAGTCGCTGGCCAGCGGGAAGCCGAGTTTCAACACCTCCTGCGCCCAGTAGCGCAATGACGGGAGATTGTCCGTACTGACGCCGATCACGACGGCGCCGGCCTTTTCGAATTCCGCGATACCAGCCTGGTACGCTGTCATCTCCTTCGTTCAACCGCCGGTGAAGGCGGCCGGGAAGAAGGCGACGACGACGGTCTTGCCGCGGTGCTCCGAGAGGCGGAACTCCTTGCCGTCGGTGGTGCGGAGGGTGAAGTCTGGCGCGGGGTCGCCGGGCTTGAGATGGGTTTTCGGCGGGGCGGCCGTCTGGCCGAGGGCCAAGGCGGCGGCCAGCGGGAGGAAGAACGCGAAGCGCATAGGGACTCCTCTGACATGAGGCGGCGCCTGGGGCCGCCGGACGAAGCCGAGCATATCACAATGCCAGCGGTGGCGGGAGGCCTTGCTCTGCCGGGGCGCCGCCTGGGGCGACAGCAGGGGCGGCGGCCCCGGGCGTCCGCAGTTTTCCTCCAATTCCCTCCCCCGGATCCGATATGAGCGATGGGAGCCGCGCCCCGGAGCGGGCCGCCCGGCGCGGCGCGACAGCGAAGGAAAGCGAGCGCGAAGCAATGGCTGTGGCAGTGCAGACAGGCAGGACGCAGGCCGCCGGCGGGCGGCAGGGCAAGTATCTGGTGTTCCACCTCGGCCGCGAGGAGTTCGGGGTGGCGGTGCTGAAGGTGCGGGAGATCATGGGCTTGCAGGAGATCACCGAAGTGCCGCAGACGCCGGATTACGTGCGCGGGGTGATCAACCTGCGCGGCAAGGTGGTCCCGGTGGTGGACCTGCGCCGGAAGTTCCGCATGGCGGAGGCCGAAGCGACGCCGCGGACCTGCATCATCGTGTTGCAGATCCGGCGCAAGCGCGCCGAGCCGGCCGATCCGCTGCTGATGGGGATTCTCGTCGACGGCGTCAGCGAGGTGCTGACCATTCAGGAGCAGGAGATCGAGGACACGCCGTCGTTCGGCGAGGACGTGCGGCTGCCCTACATTCTGGGCATGGCGAAGGTGAAGGGGCGGGTGAAGATCCTGCTGGACATCGACGAGGTGATGACGGCGCAGGAGCTGGACGGGCTGGAGAGCCTGCCGCTCGGCGAGGAAGCGCCGGCCGTGGAAGGCTGAGCCGGCGCGGGCGATGGTTTTTTTCAGTTTTCAGGGAGAAGAAAGGGACACGACGATGGCGTTTGGAAAGCGGAACCTTGGCAGCAAGATTTACCTGAGCCTGGGTTTGACGGGAGGATTCCTGCTGTTGGTGGGCGCCGTCTCCACCTACAGCGTCTCGAGCCTGCGGGGAATGCTCGAGTCTTCGGCCCTGCGCGAGACGCGGAAGATCGAGCTGGCGACGCGGATCAGCGAGCAGGTGGCGCTGGGCCAGTCGGCCCTGCGCGGGGCGCTGCTGGCGGGCATGACGGGGGACGCGGCCGGCTCGCGCGCCTCGCAGGACCAGATGGAGTCGGCCGGGCGGGAGATTGCGGCGGCGCTGGGCGAGCTGGAGCCGATGATTGTGACGGCGGCGGGCCGGGAGGCGGCGCAGCGGATGCGGGCGGCGACCGAGGAATGGAGCCGGCAGGCGCGCGTCTTTGACGAGCATCTGGCCGGGCAGCGCTATGACGAGGCGACGAAGATGGAGGCGGCGGTGTTCCGGCCGCTGCTCGCGCAGATGCAGAAGGCGTCGGGCGACCTGGTGCGGCTGCAGCGGGCGCTGCTGGAGGAAGCCTCGGGCGAGGCGGCGCTGCGGGCGCGGCTGGCGACGTGGCTGGCGGTGGCGCTGTCGCTGTTCGGCGTGGCGGTGGCCGGCGCGGCGTTCTGGGTGATGCGGAACGCCAATGTGAGCCTGCGGCGGATCGCGGCGCAGATCGCCGACGGGGCGCGGCAGGTGGCCAGCGCGGCGCAGCAGGTGTCGAGCTCGTCGCAGGCGCTGGCGCAGGGCTCGAGCGAGCAGGCGGCCTCGCTCGAGCAGACGTCGGCCTCGACCGAGGAGCTGAACTCGATGACGCAGAAGAACGCCGAGAACGCGTCGCTGGCGGCGGGCGAGACGGAGAAGGCCGACCAGCTGCTCAAAGAGACCAACGAGAAGCTGGACCAGATGATCGAGTCGATGAAGGAGATCAACGCCTCGAGCGAGAAGATCAGCCGCATCATCCGGGTGATTGACGAGATCGCGTTCCAGACGAACATCCTGGCGCTGAACGCGGCCGTGGAGGCGGCGCGCGCGGGCGAGGCGGGCATGGGCTTTGCGGTGGTGGCCGACGAGGTGCGCAACCTGGCGCAGCGGTGTGCGCAGGCGGCCAAGGACACCTCGGACCTGATCGAGGAGTCGATCGTGCGGTCCAACGAGGGCAAGCTGCGGCTGGACGAGGTGGCGGCCTGCATCACGCGCGTGTTCGAGAACGCGTCGAAGATCCGGGTATTGACGAACGAGGTGCACATGGGCAGCCAGGAGCAGGCGCGGGGCATCGAGCAGATTGCGCGGGCGGTGGCGCAGATGCAGCAGGTGACGCAGTCGACGGCAGCCAGCGCCGAGGAGAGCGCATCGGCGGGCGAGGAGATGTCGGCGCAGGCGCAGCAGCTCGAGGCGGCCGTGGCGCGGCTGCGCGAGCTGGTCGGTGCGGGCGACGAGGATCTGGCGGCGGCGCCGGCGGCGCCGGTGCGGCGGCAAGCCGCCCCGCGCGCGGCGCGGCCCGTGGGCGTGAAGACGGCGGCGCGGATGGAGATTCCGCTCGAGGACGACTTCCGCGACTTCTGAGGCCGGCCCGGGGCGGACGGCTTTGGCGGCAGAACCAGGCGGAGAGGCCATGGAGAGGGAAAGGGAGAACATGGAGGGCGGGCCGGCGGCCGGGCCGGTCCGCCCCGAGCCTGAACAGCCGGGGGCGGGCCCGGAGGCGGGGCTGAGGGCGCTGTCGGAGAGCATGGAAGCGGCCGCGGGTGAAGCGGCGAACTTCCTCGCCCAGGACCCGGAGCTGGTGCAGGATTTCCTGGTGGAGGCGCGCGAGCACCTGGCCAGGATCGAGGCCTGCCTGCTCGAAATCGAGCAGCGCACGCACACGGCCGAGACGCTGCACGCGGCCTTCCGGAGCTTCCACACGATCAAGGGGCTGGCCGGGTTTCTCGACTACGGCGTGATCCAGCGGGTGGCGCACGAGGTGGAGACGCTGCTCGATCTGGCGCGGACGGGCAAGCTCGAGCTGCGACCGCAGACGGTGGACGTGATTCTGGCCTCGGGCGACTATCTGGCGCTGTGGCTGAACACGATCGAGGCGGCGGCGTCGGGCCGGCCGGCCAGCGAGCCGCCGCCGCCCGATGAATTGATTGCGCGGGTGCAGGCGGCCGCGGCGGGCGGCGAGGCGGAGCCGGCGGCGGAGGCTGCGGCCGAGGGGCTGATTCCGCTCGAAGAGCCGGCCGCGGCCGCCGCCCAGGCGCGTCCGGCCGGGGAGCGGGAGCCGGCCGCCGCGGAGGGGAAGTCCGCGGCGGGCCGCGCCGCGGGGGGCGGCGGAGGCGGCGAGGCGGCGCTCGTCAAGGTGGACACGGCGAAGCTCGAGTACCTGGTGGACATGGTGGGCGAGCTGGTGATCGCGCAAACGATGCTGCGGCACAATCCGGAGCTGGGGCAGGCGGCCTCGCCGCGGGTGCAGCGCGACCTGGCGCACCTGGCGCGGGTGACCGGCGAGGTGCAGAAGACGGCGATGGCGATGCGGATGGTGCCGGTGGGGCAGCTGTTCCGGCGCATGACGCGGCTGGTGCGGGACCTGGCGCGGAAGTCGGGCAAGCTGGCCGAGCTCGAGCTGTATGGGGAGGACGTGGAGCTGGACCGGACGATCGTGGAGGAGCTGGCCGACCCGCTGGTGCACATGTTGCGCAACAGCATGGATCACGGGCTGGAGACGCCGGCCGAGCGGGAGGCGGCGGGCAAGCCGCCGACGGGGCGGATCCGGCTGAAGGCGTCGCACCAGGCGGGCATGATCGTGATCGAGATCAGCGACGACGGCCGCGGCCTGAACCGCGACAGGATTTTCCGCAAGGCGGTGGAGCGCGGGCTGGTGGCGCCGGATGCGAAGCTGAGCGACCACGAAATTTTCCACCTGATTTTCGAGCCGGGCTTTTCCACGGCCGAGCAGGTGACCGACGTCAGCGGCCGCGGCGTGGGCATGGACGTGGTGCGCAAGCACATCAACCGGCTGCGGGGCCGGATCGAGATTGTGAGCTCGAGCGGGGCGGGGACGACGTTCCTGCTGAAGGTGCCGCTGACGCTGGCCATCATCGACGGGCTGATCGTGGTGGTGGGGGGCGAGCGGTTCATCGTGCCGATCTTCGCCGTGCGGGAGATGTTCAAGGCCGCGCCGGAGCAGGTGTTCACGGTGGAGGGCCGCGGCGAGATGGTGATGGTGCGGGGGCGGCTGCTGCCGCTGGTGCGGCTGGCCGAGCGGCTCGGCCTGGAGTCGAAGAGCCGGGAGGCGTGCGACGGGCTGGTGATCGTGGGCGAGAGCGGCAGCCGCGTGTTCTGCCTGCTGGTGGACGAGCTGGCGGGCAAGCAGGAGGTGGTGATCAAGAGCCTGGGGCCAGCCTTCCGCGAGGCGAAGGGGTTCGCCGGCGGCGCCATTCTGGGCGACGGCCGCGTGGGGCTGATTCTCGATCTGGCGGCGATCGCCGGGGAGGCGGGCGCGGTGGTGCGGGGCTAAGGAAGGGAGGGGCATGCAAGGCTGGGCGAGGGCGCAGGAGCCGGCCGACGGGCTCACCGAGCGCGAGTTCCGGGAGATCCGCGCGCTGGCGCACCGGATCTTCGGGCTGGACCTGAAGCCGGGCAAGGAAGCGCTGGTGCAGGCGCGTCTGGCGCGGCGGGTGCAGGAGCTGGGCCTCGGCAGCATCGCCGAGTATGTCGAAGCGGTGAAGGCCGACCGCACGGGCGCCGAGCTGGAGCGGCTGATCAACGCGCTGACGACCAATCACACGAGCTTTCTGCGCGAGCCGCAGCATTTCGAGCTGTTGCGCGGGCACATCCTGCCATCGCTCGCGCGGCGGGCGTCGTTCTGGGTCTGGAGCGCGGGCTGTTCAACGGGCGAGGAGCCGTACACGATCCTGTTCACGGCGGCCGAGGCGCTGGGGCCGGAGCGGCTGGGCGCGATGCGGCTGCTGGCGACCGACATCTCGACGCGGGCGCTCGAGCAGGCGCAGTCGGGGATCTATCCGGCGGCGCGGCTGGAAGGGCTGCCGGCGGGCTGGGCGCAACGGTATTTCCAGCGGGGCACGGGCCGCTGGGAGGGCAGCGTGCGGGTGAAGCCGGATTGGCGGGCGCGGGTCGAGTTCCGGCGGCTGAATCTGATGGAGGACTTTTCGCACCTGCCGCGCTTCGCGGTGATTTTCTGCCGCAACGTGATGATCTATTTTGACAAGCCGACGCAGGAGCGGCTGGTGCGGCGTTTCAGCGAGCGGCTGGAGCCGGGCGGCTGGCTGCTGATCGGCCACAGCGAGGGGCTGATGGGCGTGCGGCACGAGCTGCGCTATGTGAAGCCGGCCGTGTACCGCAAGCCGGCCGAGGACCAGGGCGCGGCAAGGGGAGGCGCGATTTGAGGACGGTGGTCGTGGGCATCGGAGATTGCAAGGTGACGGACGAGCCGGTGGAGATGGTGACCTACGCGCTCGGCTCCTGCATTGCCGTGGTGATCTGGGACCCGGTGGCGCGGGTGGGAGGGCTGCTGCACTTCATGCTGCCGGAAAGCGCGGTGGACCGGGACACGCAGGGGCTGGCGAACCCGTACCGGTATGCGGACACGGGGACGCCGCTGCTGTTCCGGGCGGCCTACGAGAAGGGGGCGGAGAAGCGCCGGCTGGTGGTGCGGCTGGCGGGCGGGGCCAATGTGGTGGACGCGGGCGGGGTGTTCAACATCGGCCGGCGCAACTATGCGGCGGTGCGAAAGATCCTGTGGAAGGCCGGGGTGCTGGTGCACGGGGAGGACGTCGGCGGGGCGGTGTCGCGGACGGTGCGGCTGGAGGTGGCGACGGGGCGGTGCACGGTTTCAACGCAGGCGGGCGGGACGCGGGAGCTGAAGGCGCCGGCGGCGCCGGTCAGGCAAGGAGGTGCGGAATGCCAGGTCGCCTGATGATTGTGGACGACTCGCCGGTGATGCGGGCGTTTGTGAAGCGGACGATCGCGGTGGCGGGCTTCGCGGGGTCGGAGATCCTGGAGGCGGGCAACGGGCGCGAGGCGCTCGAGCGGCTGCGGGCGGCGGCGGCGCGGCCGCCGGTGGACCTGATCCTGACGGATATCAACATGCCGGTGATGGACGGCGAGCAGTTGATCGCCGAGCTGAAGGCCGACCCCGAGCTGCGCTCGATCCCGATCGTGGTGGTGTCGACGGACTCGACCGAGAAGCGCGTGGGGGCGCTGCTGAAGCTCGGGGCGAGCGATTACGTGCGCAAGCCGTTCCCGCCGGAGCGGCTCAGCGAGGTGCTCGGGGCCTTGCTGGGCGCGCCAGGCCGGGAGGCGGAGGAGTTCTGAGGCGATGAAGCGGACGATGATGGAGGAGCCGGCGCTGCGGCGCGCGCTTGAGGACGCGGTGCTCGAGGTGCTGGAGACGATGTGTTTCGAGTTTCCGGCCGGGGATCCGGAGGAGGGCGGGCTGGCCGAAGGCGAGCGGCTGGCGGCGCGGGCGCGGTTCGAGGGAAGCCTCCGCGGCGAGCTGCGGGTGGCGCTGGAGGGCGCGGCGCCGCGGCGGCTGGCGGCGGCGTTTCTGGGCATCGAGGAAGAGGAGGTGCGCGAGCAGGACGAGCTGCAAATGGCGGCCGAGCTGGCCAATATGCTGTGCGGGGCGACGATGAGCCGGCTGGAGCCGCAGGGGCGGCTTCGGATTGCGGCGCCGGAGGCCGCGCGCGGCCCGGTTGGCTGCGCCGGGGCGCCCTGGCTGCGGTTTCCTCTCGAACAAGGCGAGGTGGCGGTGACCCTGTGTTGCGAGGAGGGCCTCTGAATGAGCGGGAAGAAGATCCGGGTGCTGGTGGTGGACGACTCGGCCATTGTGCGCAAGGTGCTTGCCGACGTGCTGAACCAGCAGCCCGACATCGAGGTGGCGGGCACGGCGCCAGACGCCTTCGTGGCGCGGGACAAGATCGTGGCGCTGCGGCCGGACGTGGTGACGCTCGACGTCGAGATGCCGCGCATGGACGGGCTGACGTTTCTCGACAAGCTCATGAAGCACTACCCGCTGCCGGTGATCGTGGTGAGCTCGCTGACGCAGAACTCGACGCGGGCGGCGCTGGAGGCGCTGAACCGGGGCGCGGTGGACGTGCTGGCCAAGCCGGGCGGGCCTTACTCGGTAGCCGACCTGAAGGACGACCTGCCGCAGCGGGTGCGGGCGGCCGCGGCGGCCCGGCTGCGGCGCAACGGCGCGCCGCCGCCCGCGCCGGCCGCGGCGGCGCGGCCCCAGGTTTTCGAGAGCCGCGCGATTCCGGCGGCGGCTTCCGGCGAGCCTCCGCAACAGGTGATCGCCATCGGGGCGTCCACCGGCGGCACGGTGGCCATCGAGCAGGTGCTGGCGGCGCTGCCGGCCGGGATGCCGCCCGTCGTGGTGGCGCAGCACATCCCGCCGGGCTTTTCCACCACCTTTGCGCAGCGGCTGAACAAGGTGTGCGCGCTGGAGGTGAAGGAAGCCGAAGGCGGCGAGCGGCTGGAGTTCGGGCGCGCCTTCGTGGCGCCGGGCAACCGGCACCTGGAGATCGAGCGCATCCCGGGCGGCGGCTGGAGGACGCGGCTGCACGACGGGCCGAAGGTCTGCTACCAGCGGCCTTCGGTGGACGTGCTGTTCCGCAGCGTGGCGCGCGAGGCGGGCGCGCAGGCGATCGGGGTGCTGCTGACCGGCATGGGGGCCGACGGGGCCGCGGGACTGCTCGAGATGCGCCGCGCGGGCGCGGGAACGATTGCCCAGAACGAGGAGACCTGCGTCGTGTTCGGCATGCCGCGGGAGGCGATCCGGATGGGCGCGGCCGAGCAGGTGTTGCCGCTCGAAGACATCGCGGGCGCCATTCTGCGGCGGGCGCGCGTGACGGCGGCGGCCTGAGCCGGCTTCAGCCGAGGCAGATTTCCGCAAGCCGCCGGGCGGCCAGCGAGAAGGGGCGCGCGGCGGCATAGCGGAGCGCGGCCGCCGACATGGCGGCGCGGCGCGCATCGTCCTCAAGCAACGGCTCGATGGCGCGCCACAGGGCCTCTCTCGAGCCGTGGCGCGGCACAAGCACGCCGAAGTCCGGCTGGACAATGTCGCGCGCGCCCTCGCTGTCCAGGGCGGCCACGGGCAGAGCGGCGGCGAGCGCCTCCATGAGGGTCAGCCCGTAGCTTTCGTGGCGCGAGGCGAAGACGAACAGGCGGGCGAGGCGGAAAAAGGCCTGCTTGCGCACGCCGGTGACGTGGCCCGGAAATTCGACGCGCACCCGCCGCAGCCGCGCGGCCAGCCGGCGGAGCCGATCGAGGTGGGCCTGTCCCTGCATATAGGCGGGCGCGCCGCAAATGAACAGCCGCACGGGCGGCAGGGCGTTGCCGCGGGCGCGCTCCCAGTCCAGCAGCGATTCGAGCAGCAGGTCCTGGCCCTTCTCCGGACTCAGGCGGCTGAGCGTGAGCAGGACTCTCTCTTCCGGGCGCAAGCCGTATTGGCGGCGCAGAGAGTCGACGTCCTCTTCGCGGGCGCCGCCGTCGGGCGGGGGCGCGCCCCACGGAATGACGTGGATTCTTTCCTCGCGCGCCTCGGGCCAGCTTTCCAGCAAAATGCGCTTCATCCCGGAGGACGGAACGACGATGGCGTCCGAATAAAGAAGGCTCTGCTGCTGGCGCTCGAAGATGAGCCGCAGGATCAGCGGCGCGAAGCGCGCGGCGCCGGCCTTTTGCAGCCCGCGCCAGAGGCGGGCGAGCGCGCCGGGGCTGGCCAGCCCGCGCAGGTAGATGGCGGCGATGTAGGCGACGACGTCGACGTGGTAGATGGTCGTGATGCGGAAGCCCGCGCGGGCGAGCGCGGCGAAGTCGGGCGCTTCGCTGATGTCGTTGACCAGCACCGCCGCCGAGCGCGGGTCCGCGGAGAGAATGCGGGCGGTGGCGGCGCGGCTGAAGTCGCGGCAGAAGGCGGCGTAGCGGCGCTCGTCGAAGGAGACGAGCTGCTGGCCGGAGGGCGCGCCGGGGCCGAGAACGGCCGGCGTGACCAGCTCGAGCTCGAACGGGCGCGCGCGCGACCACTCGGCCTCGAGCAGCCGCGCCACGGCGGCGCCGCCGCCGAGCGGGGCCGAAACGGGGAAGCCCGCGTGAGCGGCGCAGTAAAGGACTTTCCGCAAGCTCACCGCGATGCGGCCCTCAGCGACTCATCCTGCATCTGCAACACGAGCACGTACCAGGCGAGCAGCAGCAACAGATCGAGATCCGGCGTCTCCGGCAGCCGGACGCCGACGGTTGCGCCGAGGGCGGAGTCGCCCTTGGACTGGATGCGGAAGACTTCCCGGCGCTGGTTGTCGACGAGCGAGGCCGAGCGCGTCCAGATGCCGCCGAGCCGGAGCTCGAACTGCTCGCCGGAGGCGAGGCGGATCTGGCCCTGGCTGAGGGCGAAGTTCGGGTGGTAGATGGCGCAGTCTTCCTCGCGGCCTTCCTCGCGCACGGTGACGATGGGGGAAAGGAACCCGGCGCGTTTGAAGGTCCAGGAGCGCGCGGCGGTGCTGCCGCGCGCCAGCGTGCCGAAGGTTTTCAGGAATTCGAGCGAGGCGAGGATGTCTTCGCCGGCGTGCAGGTCGAAGCGGCGTTGGCGGGCGGGGTCCTGTTTCCAGGCGAGGGAGCGGAGTTTGTCGGGCTGCATCGGGCTCATCGGGACGCTCTCCTGGCGAAAGGATGCGCGGCGTGGCCGGCTTTCCTGATGATAAGCCGGCCGGGGAAGGGTCATGGATGCGGCTGCGGGCGGCGCCGGCCGAGCCAGAGGTTGGCCAGCAGCAGCGCGGCCCCGCAGGTGATGGCGCTGTCGGCGGCGTTGAACGCGGGCCAGTGCCATGCGCCGAGATAGAAGTCCAGAAAATCGGTTACGCCGCCGAAGAGGAGGCGGTCATAGAGATTGCCGGCGGCGCCGCCGGCGATGAGCGCGAGCGCGGCGGCCAGCGTCCAGTGCTCGTTCCGCGCGCGGCAGGTCTGCCAAAGCAGGAACACGACCCCGAGGGTGAGCGCGGCCGTGAGCGCGGCGAGCCATTGCGCGCCGGAGCGGCCGGCGTCGGCGAACAGGCTGAAGGCGACGCCGGTGTTGCGCGTGTGGATGATGCGGAAGAAGCCGGGAATGACGGGGATGGCCTCCCATTCGGCGACGCGGGTTTCGATGAGGTGCTTGGAGAGGCGGTCCAGGGCGAAGACGGCTGCGGCGACGGCCCAGGGCCAGCGGCGCGCCACGGCTCACGCTCCTGCAATTTCGCGCACGGCGGCGGCGCAGGCGGCGCAGATCGTGGGGAAGGCCGGGTCGCTGCCGATGTCGAGCGTGTACTTCCAGCAGCGCTCGCATTTGGTTCCGTCGGCGCGCACCACGGTGGCGCGCAGGGCGCCGCCCTCGCGCAGCTCGACCTGCGAGGTGATGAAGAGGGAGGGCAGCTCGCGGCGGTAGCGGTCGAGCAGTGCGTAGAGGCCGCCCGAGGCTTCCAGCAGGATTTTGGCTTCGAGCGGCGCGCCGATGAGCTTCGCGTTGCGGGCCTCTTCGAGGCTCTTGAGGACGGCTTCGCGGACCTCCATGAGGCGGTCCCAGTCGGCGCTGAGGCGCGCGTGTTCTTCCGGCAGGCCGGCGGTGAGCTCTTCGGGCAGAGGGGCCAGGGCGAGATGGACGCTGTCGGGGTCGCCGGGCAGGCGCCGCATATGGGACCACGCCTCCTCGCAGGTGAAGGCGAGAACGGGGGCGAACAGGCGCACGAGGGCGTGCTGGACGCGGTAGAGCGCGGTCTGGGCGCTGCGGCGGGCCTTGCTGCGGGGCGCGGAGGTGTAGAGGCGGTCCTTGAGGATGTCGAAGTAGACGGCGCTCAGGTCGGTGGTGGCGAAGTTGTAGACGGCCTGGTAGACGCGGTGGAAGGCGAGCTCGTCATACCAGCCCCGGCACTGTTCGACGAGCGCGGCGGCGCGGTACAGGATCCAGCGGTCGATTTCGAGCAGCTCGGCGCCGGGCAGGGCGTCGGCGGCGGGGTCGAAGTCGTGGAGGTTGCCGAGAGCGTAGCGGAAGGTGTTGCGGATCTTGCGGTAGGCTTCCGTCAGGCGCGCAAGGATCAGTTCGGAGACGCGGACGTCCTCCTGGAAGGCCACGGAGCTGACCCAGAGGCGCAGCACGTCGGCGCCGTAATTCCGGATGATGTCCTCGGGGGCGATCACGTTGCCGAGCGACTTCGACATGGCGCGGCCCTCGCCGTCGAGGACCCAGCCGTTGGTGGCGCACTCGCGGTAGGGCGCGCGGCCGCGCAGCCCGACGCCGACCAGCAGCGAGGAGTGGAACCAGCCGCGGTACTGGTCGCCGCCTTCGAGATACATGTCGCAGGGCCAGGGCAGGCCGTTGCCTTCGTGGAGGACGGCGAGGTGGCTGGCGCCGGAGTCGAACCAGACGTCGAGGATGTCGTCTTCCTTGCGGAAGCGGCGGCCGCCGCAGGAGGGGCAGCGGGCATCGGGGCCGAGCAGCTCTTCGGCGGCGCGGTCGTACCAGGCGTCGGCGGTGTGGATGGCGAACAGGTCGACGACGCGGTCGAGGAACCGGCGGTCGGTGAGCGGCTCGTGGCAATCCTCGCAGTAAAAGATGACGATGGGCACGCCCCAGACGCGCTGCCGCGAGATGCACCAGTCGGGCCGGGTGGCGATCATGTTCGCCATGCGCTCCTCGCCCCAGGCCGGATGCCACTTCACTTCGCGGATGGCGGCGAGGGCTTTCTCGCGGAGCCCGTTGCGGTCCATGCCGATGAACCACTGCTCGGTGGCGCGGAAGATGGTGGGGTTGTGGCAGCGCCAGCAGTGCGGGTAGCTGTGCTCGAGTTTCTTTTCGGCAAGCAGCGCGCCGGCTTCGCGCAGGATGGCGTTGACGACGGGGTTGGCTTCCCAGACGGTCTTGCCGATGATGGCGTCCGGGAGCCGCCCGGGCGCGCCCTGGGCGTGATAGAAGCGGCCGCCGGCATCGACGGGGCAGAAGGTGGGCAGGCCGTATTTCTGGCCGGTGAGATAGTCTTCCGCGCCGTGGCCCGGGGCGGTGTGCACGGCGCCGGTGCCCTGCTCGAGCGTGACGTAGCCGGCGAGCACGCCCGCCGATTCGCGCTCGAGGAACGGGTGGCGGAAGCGCGACCCTTCCAGCCGCGCGCCGGCGAAGCGCGCCAGTTGCTTCACCTTCTGCCAGCCGCAATTCTGCGCCGTGGCCTCGACGAGACCGGACGCCACGATGTAGACGGCGCCGCCGGCCTCGACGGCCGAGTATTCAAAGGCGGGGTGAAACGCGATGGCGACGTTGGCGGGAATCGTCCACGGGGTGGTGGTCCAGATGAGGCCGTAGACGGCGCGCCCGGCCAGGGCCGGGTCGATGGCGGCCGGGTCGGACAGCAGCGGGAAGCGCACCCAGATGGAGGGGCTGGAGTGGTTCTCGTATTCGACTTCGGCCTCGGCCAGCGCGGTGCGGCAGTGGATGCACCAGTTGACGGGCTTCAGGCCCTTGTAGACGGAGCCCTGGGCGAGGAAGTCGACGAAGGCGCGGGCGATGATGGCCTCATACTCGGCGCTCATCGTCAGGTAGGGGTTGTCCCAGCGGCCGAAGACGCCGAGCCGCTGGAAGGACTCGCTCTGGAGCCGCACGTATTTTTCGGCGTACTTGCGGCACTCGTTGCGGATCTCGGAGACGGTCATCTTCGCCTTGCGGGGCCCGAGCTGGCTGTCGACCTTGATTTCGATGGGCAGGCCGTGGCAGTCCCAGCCGGGGATGTACGGCGAGTCGTAGCCGGTCATCGTCTTCCACTTGACGATGAAGTCCTTGAGGATTTTGTTGAAGGCGTGGCCGAGGTGGATGTTGCCGTTGGCGTAGGGCGGCCCGTCGTGCAGCACGTACATGGGGCGGCCGCGGCGGGCCTCGCGGATGCGCTCGTAGATGCGCTGGCTGCGCCAGCGCTCGAGCATCTTCGGCTCGTTTTGCGGCAGGTTGGCCTTCATGCCGAAGCCGGTGGAAGGCAGATTGACCGTCTTTTTGAGATCCAGACTTCCGTTGTCCATGTCGGGAAAATCCGCGCGAGCAGCTGAAACTACCATCGTACAATGGGGTGCAACGCGCGACGTGGCGGACGCGTCCCGCACACAGGCATGCGAGTCCGTTTCAGCGCACTTCTGCTGGCCTTGCCGGCCTTGGGCGGCGAACTGCTGACCTACGACGCCGCGGGCGCGCTGCGCGGCGCCTGGGCGGCGGGGCCGCGCGAGGCGGGCTACGTGCTGGCGCCGCGGGAGGCGCTGCTCGGCGCCGCCACGGCGGCATACCTGGACGAGCGCGGCGTGCTGCACCCGGTCGTGTGGGTGACGGGCGAGGACGCCGACGCGGGCGTGGCGGAGGTGTTCGTGGGCTTTCAGGCGCCGCCGGGCCCGGCGCGCGCGCCGGAGATCGGCAAAACGGCGGTGAGCGGCGGCAAGCGGGCGCTGGTGCGCTATGTGAAGGAATCGGGCGGGTTCGGCTGGATTGCGCGGCTCGAATTCGAGGCGGGCGGAGGCGAGAGGCCGGGGCCGCTGTTTGACGAGCAGGGACGGCTCCTCGGCTGGATGGCGGTGAAGACGGTGGACGGCGCGCAAATGCAGTTCGGCATTCCCGTGGCGCGGCTCGACCAGGCGCATGCGTCCCTGCGGCTCAGCCTGGCCGAGTGGAACGCGCGGCAGGATCTGCGCGGCGAGGAGGAGTATCAGCGCGCGCTCGGGCACCTGTGGGCGGACGATTTCGACGGCGCGCGTTTTTATTTCTCCAGGGCGGTGGAACTGAGGCCGTCCCATGCGCGCGCCTGGCTCCATCTGGGCTTTGTCGAGGGCAAGACGGGCCGCACGCGGCGCGGCATGGAGTGTTATGAAAATGCGATCCGGCACGACCCGAAGCTCGCGCCGGCGTATTATTACCTGGGATTCGCGCTGGTGATGGCGGGCGACGGGGGCCGCGCGGCGGAGATTTGCCGGAAGCTGGAGGCGCTCGATGCGGCGCTGGGCGCGAAGCTGCGAACGTTCATGGAAATTTCGCACGTCGACATGGTCGAGAAAGAGGCGGGCGGCGGGCTGAAGCACAAGCATTGAAGGCGGGGAAGCGGCTGATTTTCCGCGGCATTCGACACAGTGGCATGGAATTTGCTATGCTACGAATGTCGAGGAACATCCATCCCTGCCATGGCTGCCAAAACCCCGTTTGCCAAAGGCGCTCAAGTCGAGCACAGCAAGTTGGGCCCCGGACAAGTGGTCGACTGCACCGAGCATCACATCACGATCAAGTTCGACGAGCTGGGCGAGAAGAAATTCCTGCTGGAGATCGCGCTGCCGCTGATCCGGAAGATCGACCGGCAGCCGCCGGCGGACAAGAAGCGTTCCTCGCGCAAGAAAGCTGCGGCGCCGGCAGCCGCCGAGTGACGCCGCCGCGCGCCCGGCTCTGTTAAACTGAACTTTCCCTCCGATGAAGTTCGGCGTCGTCGTCTTTCCGGGCAGCAACTGCGATCACGACGCCTGGCATGCAGCCTCCCGCGTGGCGGGCCACGAGGCCGTGTTTTTGTGGCACAACGAGCGCGACCTGAAGGGGGCCGACTGCGTGATTCTGCCGGGCGGGTTCAGCTACGGCGATTATCTGCGCTGCGGCGCGATTGCGAAATTCTCGCCGGTGATGGAAGCGGTGAAGCGGCACGCGCGCGAAGGCGGGCTGGTGCTGGGCATCTGCAACGGCTTCCAGATCCTGACCGAGTGCGGCCTGCTGCCCGGGGCGCTGATCCGCAACCGCGGGCTGAATTTCATCTGCAAGCCGGTGCGGCTGCGCGTGGAGACGGCGGACTCGCCCTTCACCTGCGCCTACCGCAAGGGCGAGGAAGTGGTGATCCCGATCGCGCACGGGGAAGGCTGCTACGTGGCCGACGAGCGGACGCTGGACGAGCTGGAGGCCGAGGACCGCGTCGCGTTCCGGTATCTGGAAAACCCCAACGGCTCGCTGCGCGACATTGCGGGCATTCTGAACAGGGAGCGGAACGTGCTGGGCATGATGCCGCACCCGGAGCGGGCGGTGGAGGCGCTGCTCGGCTCGACGGGCGGCCTGGGCGTGTTTGAATCGCTGGCCCGCTGCCTGGCGCAGCGGACGCGGTAATCCCATGAGCGAAGTCACACCGGAAATCGTCGCGGCGCACTCGCTGACGCCGGACGAATACCAGCGGATCGTGTCGATTCTCGGCCGCGAGCCGAACCTGACCGAGCTCGGCATCTTCAGCGTGATGTGGAGCGAGCATTGCAGCTACAAGAGCTCGCGCGTGCACCTGAAGAAGCTGCCGACGCGGGGCCGGCACGTGGTGCAGGGGCCGGGCGAGAACGCGGGCATCGTCACGCTGGGCCGCGACGCCGAAGGCAACGAGTGGTGCATCGCGTTCAAGATCGAGTCGCACAACCACCCGAGCTTCATCGAGCCCTTCCAGGGCGCGGCGACGGGCGTCGGCGGCATCCTGCGGGACATTTTCACGATGGGGGCGCGGCCGATCGCGGTGATGGACGCGCTGCGGTTCGGGCCGCTGGACGACGAGGCGGCCGGGGCGCGCAACCGGCGGATCCTCGACGGCGTGGTGCACGGCATTGCGCACTACGGCAACTGCTTCGGCGTGCCGACGGTGGGCGGCGAGACGATGTTCGAGCCGAGCTACAACGGCAACCCGCTGGTCAACGTGTTCGCGCTCGGCATCGCGCGGCGCGACAAGATCTTTTACGGGCACGCCTGCGGCGTGGGCAACCCGGTGATTTATGTGGGCGCGAAAACGGGCCGCGACGGCATCCACGGCGCCACGATGGCGTCGGGCGAGTTCACCGAAGAAAGCAAGCAGAAGCGGCCGAACGTGCAGGTGGGCGACCCGTTCATGGAGAAGCTCCTGCTGGAGGCGTGCCTCGAGGCGATGGAGACGGGCGCGGTGGCGGGCATCCAGGACATGGGAGCGGCGGGCCTGACCTGCTCGACCTGCGAGATGGGCAGCCGCGCCGGCACGGGCATCGAAATCGACCTGATGTACGTGCCGCAGCGCGAAGAGGGCATGACGCCGTACGAGATCATGCTGAGCGAGAGCCAGGAGCGGATGCTGCTGGTGGCGCACCAGGGGCGCGAGCAGGAAGTGCTCGATGTGTTCCGCAAGTGGGGCCTGGATGCGCGCATCATCGGGCGCGTGACCGGCGACGGCATGATGCGGGTGAAGAATCACGGCGTGGTGGTGGCGGAGATCCCCTCGCGGCAGCTGGCCGACGAGGCGCCGGTCTACGAGCGGCCTTGGACGAAGCCGCTGCGCGAGGCGCCGCTGGAGGCGCCGCCGTTCGCCTCGCAGGACCTGACGGCGGACCTGTTCACGCTGGCCGGCTCGCAGGACCTTTGCGACAAGCGCTGGATCTGGGAGCAGTACGACTACATGGTGCGCACCAACACGGTGCTCGGGCCGGGCGCCGACGCGGCCGTGCTGCGCATCAAGGAGACGGGCGCAATGATTGCCATGGCGCTCGACGGCAACGGCCGCTACTGCTATCTCGACCCGCGCGAGGGGACGAAGCTGATCGTGGCCGAGTGCGCGCGCAACCTGGCCTGCGCGGGCGCCGAGCCGGTGGGCGCGACGAACAACCTGAACTTCGGCAACCCGGAGCGGCCGGAGATCATGGCGCAGATCGTCGAGGCCATCGAAGGCATGGCCGAGGCGTGCGAGTTCTTCGAGACGCCGATCACCGGCGGCAACGTGAGCCTGTACAACGAGACGCTCGGGGAGGCGATTTTCCCGACGCCCGTCATCGGCCTGGTCGGCGTGATGCCGCTGCTCGAGCCGCCGGGGCCGGGCTTCCGCGGCGAGGGCCGCGCCGTGTATCTGATCGGCGGCGCGGGCGAGGCCGATGAGACGCGCATGGGCGGCACGCAGTACGCCAAGTGGGTGTTGCGCCGGCTGTGGGGCCTGCCGCCGCGCCTGGACATGGCGCTGGAGAAGCGCGTGCAGGCGGCCGTGCGCGAGATGGTGCGCGCCGGGGCGGCGGAGTCGGCGCACGACGTCAGCGACGGCGGGCTGGCCTGGTGCCTGGCCGAATGCACGTTCCCGCACGAAACGGGCGCGCGGGTGGAGCTGGATGCGGAGCTGCGCGGCGAGCTGCTGCTGTTCCACGAGGGGCCGTCGCGCGTGGTGGTGTCGACAACGAGGCCGGAGCTGGTGGAAGAGATCGCCGCGCGGCACGGCGCGCCGGCGGTGCGGATCGGCGCCACCGGCGGCGGCGAGCTGGTCATCGCCCGCGGCGGGCGCGAGCTGGTGCGCGCGCGCGTCGGGGAGCTGAAGCGGCGCTGGGCGGCGGCGCTGGAAGAGTGGCTTCATGCGGGGCAGGAGATCCATGCCTGAGCGGCGCGGCAACGCGGCATGGGACAAGCTGCGCGAGGAGTGCGGCATTTTCGCGGTGTTCGGGCACCCGGAGGCCGCCAGCCTGACGCATCTCGGCCTGCACGCGCTCCAGCACCGCGGGCAGGAGAGCGCGGGCATCGCGTCGAGCGACGGCTCGATGGTGTATTGCCACAAGGACATGGGCCACGTGGCCGACATCTTCACGGCCGACGTGCTCAAACGGCTGCCCGGGCACCTGGCCATCGGGCACACGCGCTATTCGACGGCGGGCGAGACGGCGCTGCTGAACGCGCAGCCGTTCTCGGTGGCGTGCAGCAAGGGCCGCATCGCGGTGGCGCACAACGGCAACCTCACCAACGCGCCGGAGCTGCGGCAGCAACTGGAGCGAAGCGGCTCGATCTTCCAGGCGACCAGCGACACGGAGGTGATCCTGCACCTGGTGGCGCGCAGCGCCGAGCGGACGCTGGCCGGGGCGCTGCGCGAGGCGCTGCTGCTGATCGAGGGCGCCTTCTCGCTGGTGTTTCTGGCGCCGGACCGGGTGATTGTGGCGCGCGACCCGCACGGGTTCCGCCCGCTGGCCATCGGCCGCATGAACCTGCGCACGGGGCCGGCCTACGTGTTCGCCAGCGAGACGTGCGCCTTCGATCTGATCGACGCCTCCCACATCGGCGACGTGGAGCCGGGCGAGATGGTCATCGCGGGGCCGGAGGGCCTTCAGCGCGAGTTCTTCACCGTGCCGCAGAAGCGGGCGCAGTGCGTGTTCGAGCACGTGTATTTCTCGCGCCCGGACTCGATCGTGTTCGGCCGCAGCGTGCAGCACTCGCGGGAGCGGATGGGCCGGCTGCTGGCGACCGAGAAGCCAGTGGAGGCCGACGTGGTGGTGCCGATCCCCGACTCGGGCGTGGCGGCGGCCATCGGCTACGCGGCCGAATCGGGCATTCCGTTCCGCCACGGGCTGATCCGCAACCATTACGTGGGGCGGACGTTCATCGAGCCGTCGCAGGCGATCCGCGACTTCGGCGTGCGGCTGAAGCTGAACCCGGTGCGGGAGATCCTGCGCGGCAAGCGGGTGATCCTGGTGGACGACTCCATCGTGCGCGGCACCACGTCGCAGAAGATCGTGCGCATGGTGCGCAACGCGGGGGCGCGCGAGGTGCACCTGCGGATCAGCTGCCCGCCGACGATGTCGCCGTGCTACTACGGCGTGGACACGCCGACGAAGCGGGAGCTGATCGCGGCCAACCAGAGCATCGAGGAGATCCGGCAGTTCGTGGGGGCGGACACGCTGGCCTATCTGTCGCTCGAGAACCTGATGAAGTCGGTCGACGACGACGGCTCGGACTACTGCTACGCCTGCTACACGGGGCGCTACCCCACCCACATCATCCCGGCCGAGGAGCTGGCTGCGCCGCGGCGGCGCGCCTGATCAGGGGCGCGGCGCGGGAGCGGGCGCGGGCGGCCGCGCGCGGCGGCGCCAGTCGAACAGCACGATGCCGGCGGCGACGCTGACGTTGAGGCTGGCGATCTGGCCGGACATGGGGATGCGGAGGAGGAAGTCGCAGCGCTTGCGGGTGAGCTCGTGCAGGCCCTTGCCTTCGCCGCCGAAGACCAGCGCGGCCGGGTCTGTGTAGTCGGCCTCGTAGTAGGCCGCCGTGCCGCGCTCGTCGACGCCGTAGATCCAGAAGCCGGCCTGCTTCATCTGCTCGAGGGCGCGGTTGATGTTGGCCACGCGGACGAAGGGGATGAGGCCGAGCGCGCCGGCGGCGGCCTTGGCGACGGCGTCCGTCAGCCCGGCGGCGCGGCGCTCCGGGGCGACGACGGCGGTGGCGCCGGCGGCGTAGGCGGTGCGGAGGATGGCGCCGAGGTTGTGCGGGTCCTCGACGCCGTCGAGCACGACGAGCAGGCCGGCGCGCGGCAGCACGTCCTCGAGGCGCGCGGCCGGGGCGGCGGCGGCCACGGCGACGACGCCCTGGTGGGGCGTGTTGCGGGCCATGCGGTCGAGCGCCTCGCGCGGCTCGAAGCGCACCGGGACGCCCGCCTGGCGGCACAGCTCGATGATCTCCTGGAGGCGCGCGCCGGCGGCGCCGCGCGCGATGCAGACGCGCTCGAGGGCGCGCCCGGCGCGGAGCGCCTCGCGCACGGGGTGGATGCCGGCCAGCACTGCCATGCCTTCATGGTAGCGCCGGAGCGGCGGGGCGGAATAAAACATTTCTGAAGGATTCTGTTGACGCCGGGCGCGCCCGGATTTAGGATGTCGATAGGCACGGATTCCGACATGGCCACGGCCGCAGCGCATCCCCAGCCGGCAGAGATCCCCGACAAGCTCTATTTCCGCATCGGCGAGGTGAGCCGCCTGACCGGGGTGAAGCCCTCGGTGCTGCGGTTCTGGGAGACCGAGTTTCCGCAGCTCAACCCGAAGAAGTCCGGCACGAACCAGCGCCTGTACCGCCGCAAGGACATCGAGCTGGTGCTGGAGATCAAGCGGCTGCTGTGGGAGAAGCGCTACACGATCGAGGGCGCGCGGGCGGCGCTGGCCGAGCAGCGCCAGGCGCGGCGGCAGGAGCGCGGGCGGCGGCACGGGGCGGCGCAGGCGGCCGGGGAGGCGGCTGCGCCGGCGGCGCACGCGCCGTTGCCGGTGTTGCAGCGGCACCTGTTCGCGCCGGACCCGGAGCGGGCGGCGGCCGTGCTCGACCGGGTGCGGCAGGAGCTGCGCGGGATTCTCGAGTTGCTGTCCTGAGCCGCCGCATCGGCTCAAGTTCGGCGCGGGCCGGCCGATAAGGGCAACGAGTCGGCACAGCGAGGCCCGCGATGATCCGCCTGACCCGCATCAACGAGACGGAGTTCTACGTCAACGGGGACCTGATCGAGTTCGTCGACACGACGCCGGACACGGTGCTGACGCTGACGACGGGCGAGAAGGTGCGGGTGCGGGAGAGCGCCGAGGAGGTGGTCGAGAGGGTGGTGGAGTACAAGCGCAGAGTGGCATCCGGGGCGGGGCTCGCCTCCGGAGCGGCGGCGCAGCGCGGCTGAAGGCGGGGTTTCCGGCATGGCGGCCAAGGGCAAGCGGAAGCGGCTGGACGCGGGCACCCTCGGCGGGCTGGCGGTGGCGGTGGCGGGCATCCTCGGCGGCTACCTGCTGGAAGGCGGCAAGCCGGGCGATGTGCTGGGGGAGTCGGCGGCGCTGATCGTGTTCGGCGGCTGCCTGGGGGCGACGCTGGTGGCCAACCCGCTTGTGCAGGTGCGGGCGGCGGCGCGGCGCGTGCGGGAGCTGCTGTTCGAGGCCGCCGACGACAAGGCGGAGCTGATCGAGCGGCTGGTCGGGTTTTCCCAGGCGGCGCGCAAGCAGGGCATCGTCTCGCTGGAGGCGGACGTGCTGGCCATCGAGGACCCGTTCCTGCGCAAGAGCATGCTGCTGGCCGTCGACGGCATGGATCTTCAGGAGATCCGCTCCATCATGGGGCTGGCCATGGACGCCGCCGAGCACCGCGCCGAGAGCGAGGCCAGGGTGTTTGAAAGCGCCGGCGGGTTTGCGCCGACCATCGGCATCATCGGCGCCGTGCTCGGGCTGATCATCGTCATGGGGGACCTGAAGGACATGGACAAGGTGGGCAAGGGCATTGCCGCGGCCTTCGTGGCGACGATCTACGGCGTGGGTTCGGCCAACCTGCTGTTCCTGCCCGCCGCGCACAAGATCAAGGCGCGCGCGGCGCACGAACGCGTGCGGCAGGAGCTGATCCTCGAAGGCGTCTGCGGCATCGTCGAAGGGATGAACCCCAAGATGATCCGCGCCAAGCTGGAAGCCTATCTGGACCGGGCCGCCAGCGAGAAGCCGCGCGCGGTGGAAGGCGCGCGCACCGCGGCCTAGGAGCGCCCCGGCCATGCCGCGCCCGCCCAAACAGGAGCACGCCAACCACGAGCGCTGGCTCGTCTCCTATGCCGACTTCATCACGCTGCTGTTCGCCTTCTTCGTCATGCTCTATTCGCACTCGCAGATGGACCGGGCGCAGGCCGAGCGCATCTCGCAGGCCTTCCGCGAGGCGATGGCCGAAGGCCGCCTCACGCACGTTCTGGCGAAATTGCTGAAGAGCGCTCCGCCGCCGAAGCCGCGCGCCCAGGCACCCGCACAGCTGCCCCCTGCCCCGCCGCCCGAGCCGGACGGAACCGTCGAGCTGCTGCCCTCGCTGAAAGAGCTGAAAGACAAGCTGCGCATGGAGATCGACAAAGGCCGCGTCGAGGTGCGCATGGAGCGGCGCGGGCTGGTGATCAGCCTGAAGGAGGCGACCTTCTTTCCGCCCGGCGGCGATGCGATCCAGCCCGAGGCGCTGCCGGTCATCGAAAACATCGCGCTCGAGCTGAAGAAGGTGCCCAACCCGATCCGGCTCGAAGGGCACACCGATTCGACTCCCATCCACAACTCGCGCTTCCGCAGCAACTGGGAGCTTTCCGCGGCGCGCGGCATTGCGATGCTGGAGCTGTTCGCCACCCGTTTCGGCATCCCGCGCGACCGCATGGCGATTGCCGGCTACGCCGACACCGCGCCCGTGGCGCCCAATGATACCGAGGCGGGCCGCGCCCGCAACCGGCGCGTCGACATCGTGGTGCTCAACGAAACCGGCGCACGCCAGGAGCCGCAATCGCAACACGGGGAAGGCGACTGAAGGCCGCCGCGGCCACGCCCTCCCGATTTACGGAGCGGCGTTTCGCCCGGCGGCGTCAACATGGTCCTGCCGGGATCCGCTGACAAAATTGTTTTCGCCATCTCTTCGCAACCGGTGTGTATTTTGCACCAGGCTTGGGCGAAGAGAGAGCGTCAATGAATCCGGAATGGCTGTTGGTTGGAGGAGTTTGACCCAGAGGGCGCCGGGGAGGAGAATGCTTCAGGGGTCTTTTTTGAGGTTAGTCTCGCTTTGGTGGGAGTTGCCTCCCCGGCTTACTTCCAATCTTAGAAGATCTCTTCCCGAAATGCAAGCACTTTTTTCTATTTTTTGGAGCGCGGGGTGACCTCGACTCCGGCGATTCTCTCCAAGACCTTGATTGTGCTACAGATATCCTCATCCGCATAGCCTTCGGCCATGGCTGCCCGGAAGACCTGCTGGGTGAGGGCGGTCAGCGGGAGCGGAACTTGCATTTCGGCCGCGGTCTCCATCATGAGGCCGATGTCCTTGTGCATCCAACGCACTGAAAAATTGGTAGAAAAGTCTCGGCGGAAGACGAACGGGGCCTTGAAGGAAGCGATGCCGCTTTTGGCCGCCGAGTTGTCGAGGATGTCGAGCATGAGCTCGGGGTCGACACCTGCCTTGGCGGCCAGGACCATGCCCTCGTTGAACGCCTGTAACATATTCGAAAGAATCAGGTTCTGGCTCAGCTTGGCGTGCAGGCCCATGCCTGGCCCGCCGCAGTAGTAGAAGCGTTTGCCCATGATTTCCATGAGCGGCTTCAATTTTTCATAGACATCCCGCTCGCCGCCGACCATGAAGGTGAGGGTGGCGTTCTCGGCGCCGGGCTTGGAGCCGGTGACGGGGGCGTCGAGGAAGTGGGCGCCTTTCTCGCGGAAGGCCTGGTAAGCGCGCCGGGCGTAGGACGGGGCCACGGTGCTGCAATCGGCGACGATGGCGCCGGGCCGGACTCCTTCGATCAGGCCGTTCGGGCCAAGCGTCACCTGTTCGCTCATGGCCGTATCGCCGACACAAAGGAAGACGGCTTCGGCGTTTTCCGCCACTTCGCGGGGCGTGGCGCACGCCTTGCCCTTGCCTTCGCGGGCCAGTTGTTCCGCCTTGGCCGCCGTGTGCGACCACAGGGCCACTTCGTGGCCTGCGGCGAGCAGGTGCCGGGCCATCGGGTAGCCCATGATGCCCAATCCAAGGAAACCCAACCGGGCCATGTTTCGCCTCCCTTGCAAAAAACAAAATCGATGCTTTATGTTCTTGCCGCGGCAGGCGCGGAGGCCGCCGGCGCAAGGAACCTTTGATTGTATGCCCGGCCGCCGCTGTGAGACAATCGCGGCTTCAAGGCCATGTCCGCCCGTCCCCGCATCCTCGTCACCAAGCGCGTGTTCCCCGAAGCGGTCGAGTTTCTCCGGCAGGAGTTCGACGTCGATTACAACAGCACGGACCGCGTTCTGCCGCCGGAGGAGCTGGCCGCGCGCGCGGCGGGCTGCCAGGCGGTGGTCAGCCAGCTCACCGACAGGCTGGACGCGGCGCTCATCGCGCGGCTCGATGGCGTGCGGATCATCGCCAACGTGGCCGTTGGCTATGACAACATCGACGTCGCGGCCGCCACCGCGCGGGGCATCGCCGTCACCAACACGCCGGGCGTGCTGACAGAGACGACCGCGGACTTCGCCTTCGCGCTGCTGATGGCCGCCGCGCGCCGCATCCCGGAGGCGCATGCGTTCGTCCACTCCGGCCAGTGGAGCACGTGGATCATCGACCTGCTGGCCGGGCAGGACGTCTATGGCGCGACGCTGGGCATCTTCGGCCTCGGGCGGATCGGCGCGGCGGTGGCCCGCCGCGGGCGCGGCTTCGGGATGCGCATCCTCTACTGCGACGAGCAGCCGGCGCCGCCCGGGCTGGAGCGCGAACTGGAGGCGCGGCGCGTCCCGAAAGAGGAGCTGCTGCGCGAATCGGACTTCGTCAGCCTGCATGTGCCGCTGACGCCGGCCACGCGCCATTTGATCGGCGCCGCCGAGCTCGCGCTGATGAAGCCGACGGCGGTTCTCGTCAACACGGCGCGCGGTCCGGTGGTGGACGAAGCGGCGCTGGCGGAGGCATTGGAAAAGCGCACCATCTGGGCCGCGGGCCTCGACGTCTTCGAGCAGGAGCCGAAGGTGCACCCGAAGCTGCTGGAGCTGCCGAACGTGGTGCTGGCGCCGCACATCGCCAGCGCGAGCTACGCGACGCGCCGCCGCATGTCGATGATGGCAGCCGAGAACGCGGCCGCCGCGCTGCGCGGCATCCGGCCGCCCAACCTGGTCAATCCCGAAGTCTGGAGAACCTGAAGAATGAACCGCCGCCGGTTTGTGACCACGCTCGCCGCCGCGCCGCTGGCCGCGCGCGCCGAGGCGACGAAGAAGTATCTCATTGTTCATGCCGACGACGCCGGCATGTGCCATTCGGCCAACGCCGCCACCATCGAGGCGATGGAGAAAGGCCTGGTGAGTTCGGCCTCGGTGATGATGCCCTGCCCGTGGGTGCAGGAGTTCACCGAGTGGGCGCGCACGCACCCGGAAAAGGACATCGGGCTGCACCTCACCCTGACGAGCGAGTGGAAGTTCTACCGCTGGCGCCCGGTGGCTTCGCAGGACCAGGTGCGCGGGCTGATCGACAAGGAAGGCTACACGTGGCGCGACGTGCGCTCGACGGCCATGAACGCAAAGCCCGCCGAGATCGAGGCCGAGCTGCGCGCGCAGATCGAGCGGGCGCAGCAGTACGGCGTGCGCTTCACGCACCTCGACTCCCACATGGGGACGCTGTTCGCGCGGCCGGACTATTTCGAAATCTACACGAAACTCGCCGGCGAGTACGGCGTGCCGTGCATGCTGCCGCGCCCGAACGAGACGAACGCGGCCGGCCTGAAGGGCTACCCGATTACGCCGGAAATGCTCGGCGAGAAGGAGCAGGCGGGCATGAAGATGCTCGACCGGCTGGTGACGGGCGTCCCCGGCCGCACGCCCGCCGAGCGCCGCGAGAGCTACCTGAAATTTCTCGCGGACCTCAAGCCCGGCGTGACCAAGCTCATCATCCACCTGGCCAAGGACGACCCGGAGATCCGCGCCATCACCAACAACTGGGAGGCCCGGTGGGCGGACTTCCTGTTCTGGACGAGCGACGACGCGCGGCGCGCGCTGGAGCGCCACGGCATCGAGCTTTACACCTACCGCCGCCTTGCCGGATCATGAGGGACATGAGGCGGCGGGATTTTCTTGCCACCCTGCCGGGGGCGGCAGCCGCGGCGGCCCCGGCCGCCGAGCCGAGGCTGGGCGTGGACCTGTTCAGCCTGCGCTCGCAGAACTGGACGGCGTTCCAGCATCTGGATTACGCGGCGAAGTTCGGCGTCCGCACGGTGCATTTCTCCGAGATCCGCTTTCTCGGCTCGCTCGACGACGGGCACGTGCGCGAAGTGGGCGAGCACGCCCGCCGGCTGGGCATCGAGCTGGAGATCGGCATGCGCTCGATCTGCCCCACGTCGACGGCGTTCGACAGGAATGCGGGCACGGCCGAAGAGCAGCTGCTCCGGGTGATGCGCGCGGCCAAAATCGCGGGTTCGCGGCTGGTGCGCTGTTTTCTGGGCACGTTCAACGACCGCCGCACGCCGGGCGGCATCGAGGCGCGCATCCGCGACACGGTGGCGGTGCTCAGGAGCGTGCGCGCGCAGGCGCTGGACATGGGGCTGCGCATCGCGGTGGAGAACCACGCCGGCGACATGCAGTCGCGCGAGCTGAAATCGCTGATCGAAGCGGCGGGGCCGGATTTCGCCGGCGCCTGTTACGACTCGGGCAACCCGTGCTGGGTGCTGGAGGACCCGCATTCGGCGCTGGAGACGCTCGCCCCCTATGTGCTCACGTCGCATATTCGCGACTCGTACCTGTGGAATGACGCCGAGGGCACGCAGGTCAACTGGACGCGCATGGGCGAGGGCAACGTCGACATCGGGCGGCTGCTGCGCCGTTTCCTCGAGCTGTGCCCCGGCAAGGCGATGTCGCTCGAGGTGATCGTCATGGGGCCGCGGGCGTATCCGTGGCGCAAGCCGGAGTTCTGGCACGGCTACGAGAACGTGCGCGCCGCCGACTTTGCGCGCTTCCTCGACATCGCCGCGCGCGGCGCGCCGCAGCCGCCGCGGCCGGCGCCGCCGAAGGAGCGCGCCGCGGAAGCCGAGCGCGAGGATTTTGAAGCGTCGATGCAGTGGACGCGCCGCTTCCTGGGGCTGTCCGCCATCTGAGGGCACGATGAAATTTGTTTTTCTGGCGATGAGTCTTTCGGTGTTCGGATTGACCGGCTTTGCCGCGGCGCAGACGCTGGTGCGCGAGGTGCGCGGGGCCGTTGCCCGCGAGGATTTCGCCGCGGCGCGCGCGGCGCTCGAGAAGGCGCGCGGCCAGGGCGCGCCCTCGCCGCAGTGGCTTGAGGCGTACAGCTGGCTGGCGCGGGGCTATCTGAACGCGAAGCGATACGAAGAAGCGGAGCGGGAAGCGGCGGCGGTGCGGCAAATGGCGCTCGAGCTGCTGAAGTCGCGGAAACTCGACGAGGAGCGCTCGCTGCCGATTGCGCTGGGCGCGTCGATCGAGGTCCAGGCGCAGGTGTTCGATGCGCGCGGGCAGAAATCGGAGGCGGTGGCGTTTCTCGAGGAAGAGATCCGATGCTGGCAGGGCACGAGCATCCTGGCGCGGCTGCGCAAGAACCTGAACCTGATTTCGCTCGTCGGCCGGCCGGCGCTGCCGCTGGCGGTGAAGGAATCCCTGGGGTGAAAGACGCCGGAGCTGGCTTCGCTGCGCGGCCGGAAAGTGCTGCTGTTTTTCTGGGCGCACTGGTGCGGCGACTGCAAGGGGATGGCGCCAACGCTCGAGCGCATCGCCCGCGAGCAGCCGCAGCTGGCGATCCTCGCGCCGACGCAGCCCTACGGCTACGTCGCCGGCGGCGAGGAAGCGCCGCGCGAAGAGGAGCTGCGCTACATCGACAAGGTCCGCCGCGAGCACTACGGCCGCATCGCCGGGATGACGGCGCCGGTGAGCGGGGAGAACTTCACCGTCTGGGGCGCATCCACCACGCCGACAATCGTGCTGATCGACGAGCGGGGCATCGTGCGCCTGTATCACCCGGGCCGCATGAGCTACGAGGAGCTGGCCGCGGCCTTGAGCCGGTGACGGCCGCCCGCTGCGCAATGCGGCGGCGGATGTTCAACGGCGCGGGCGGTTGTGATATTGTTCCGGTAACTGGACAAAGAAGGCAAGTCGCCTGGCAGCCCTGGGCCGGCAACGGTGCGGGCGAAGGTGCGCGCCGGGCGGCCCGGCGAAACGCGAACGACGGACAGGCGTGATCGTAAGGAGTTTGAGCATGAGCTGGATGACCAACCGCCGCGATTTTCTGAAGTCGGCAGGGGCTGTTTTGACGGGCGCCGCGTTGCCGGCGCAGGCTGCGCCGGCGAAGCGGTCGGCGACGGACTGGGTGGAGCTGGGCAGGTACGGCGTCAAGGTGACGCGGCTTGCTTTCGGCACGGGCACTTTCGGCGGGCGCGTGCAGCGCGAGCTGGGGCAGGAAGCGTTCACGAAGCTGGTGCGGCACGCCTACGACCGCGGCATCCGCTTCTTTGAGACGGCGGACAACTACCGCGGCATGCCCGTCATGCTGGGCGAGGCTCTCAAAGGGTTGCCGCGGGACTCCTACCGGCTGATGACCAAGATCCGGCTGGCTGACGCGAACAACTTCACGGAAGCCTTCGACCGGTTCCGCCGCGAGCTGCAAACCGAGTACATCGACATCCTGCTGATCCATTGCGTGCGGACGGCGACGTGGCCGGAGGACCTGGCGCGGCTGCGCGACGCGATGTCGGAGGCGAAGGTGAAGAAAATCCTGCTGGCGCACGGGGCCTCCTGCCACGGGCTGCTGCCGCTGCGGCGCTTTCCGGGCAACCCGTGGCTGGATGTGGCGCTGCTGCGGATCAACCACGACGGCACGCGGATGGACAACCTCCAGGGCACGGAATACGGCGCCGGCGATGTGAACGAGGTGGTGGAGCGCATCGCCGCCATTCACAAGCAGGGCACGGGCGTGATCGGCATGAAGATCATCGGCGAGGGATCGTTCAAGACGCCGGAGCAGCGGGACGCGTCGATCCGTTTCGTGGTCGGCCTGGGGACGGTGGACGCGGTGACGATCGGCTACAAGAGCCCGGCGGAGATCGACGAGGCGATCGAGCGCCTGAACCGGCACCTGAACGGCTGATGCTTGCGGCTTCGCCGAGGCGGGCGAGGCGGTTGCCGCTGCGGGCAGAATAGCATTATGTGGCGCCGCGCGGCCGTGCCCGCCAGCTTCGTGCTGCTCGTTGCCGTGTGCCTGCACGGCGTTGCGGCGCACGGCCTGCTCGGGCAGCCGGTATGGGCGGATGAGGGCTGGGCGCGGTTTCTCGTTTTCAGCGGGATCTACGCAGCAGTGGCGGCGCTGCTCGCCGCCGTGCGTCCGGCATGGGCCTTGCCCGGGCTGGCGCTGGCGGCGGCATTGTTCACGGCGGTTGCCGCCGGGCCGGTAGCGCTGCTTGCAGTGGCCTGGGCGGGCGCGGGGGCATGGGCTGCCGGGTGGCTGCTATGGCCGCGCGCAGGGGATTGCGTGAGAACGCCCGAGGCCGTGCGCATCACGCTGGGCCTTGCCGCGTGGGCGGCCCTCGTGATGGCGGTTGCCGCGTTGCCGGTGCACTACCGCGCGGCGTATTGGGCGCTGCCCGCGGCGGCGATGGCGCTCGCCCTGAGGCGCGGCTGGCGCGTGCGGCTGCGGCTCGCAACGCAGCAAAACCGCACGGAGGCGGCGGCCTGGGCTGCAGGGCTGTGGCCGCTGTTTGCGCACTGGCTGATCGTATTGAAGCCCGAAGTGGGCGCCGACGGGCTGGCGATGCATGCCGTGATCGCGGCCCGCATGACGGCGGATCACCGCTGGCCGTTCGACGTGACGGAATTCGCCTGGGCGGTGATGCCGATGGGCGGCGACTGGGTGTGGACGATCGGCTGGCAGCTCGGGGGCGAGGCGGCGGCGCGGCTGATGAACCTGCTGCTTGTGGCGCTGATCGCGCGAATGGTGGCGGCGCGGGCGGCAGCGCGGCTGGCTGCGTGGCCCGCGGCGCTGCTGACCGGGGCGATGCTGTCGACGCCGCTGGTGCAGCACGTCACCGGCTCGCTGTTCGTCGAAAATGCAACGGCGCTGTGGCTGACGGCGGCGGCTGTCACGCTGGCCGAGACGGGGCTTGCCGCCGGCCGGTCGCGGGTGGCCTTCGGCCTGCTGGCCGGGATGGCGGCGGCGACCAAGTTCGGCGCGCTGGCCTTCCTGGCGCCGCTGCTGGCGGCGGGCGTGGTGATGGGCGGCGCGCGGGCGATGGCGACGGCCGGGGCGTGGTTGCTGATTGTCGGCAGCGTGCCTTACCTCAACGCCTGGCTGCGGACGGGCAACCCGGTGTTCCCGTTCCTCAACGCCTTTTTCCGCTCGCCGTTCTTCGAGGCTGCGAACCTCCGCGATGTGCGGTTCGAGACGCCGCCCGGATGGACCACGTTTTATGACCTCGCTTTCCACACGCGGCGCTTCATCGAGGGCTGGGACGGCGCGGGCGGGTTCTTCGTGTTTGCGCTTCTGCCGGCGTGCCTGGTGGCGTGGCGGAGGGAGTGGCCGAATGGCCGGTCGGCGCTGTTGCTGACCGTGCTCGCCGGAGGCGTGTTCTCGTTCGCCGCGCAATCCAACCTGCGCTACCTGTATCCGGTTCTGCCGTTGACGGCGCTGGCCGGGGCTGAAACGCTCGCCGAGGCGTTCCGGCCGCGGAGATGGGCGCAGGCCGCGCTGGCGCTGTGCCTGGCGGCGTTGATGGCTCTTCACATTCTGCTGCTGCCGGCCGCCGGGCACTACCACCGCACGTTTTACGTCAGCGACTGGCTTCACCCGCGCCAGGACGCCGCCTACGTGAACGAGCACGCGCCGGAGCGCAAGCTGGTGGAATGGCTGAACCGCCATGCGCCGGGATCGCGCGCGGCCTGGTTCTGGGGCAACGCGATCGGCGACTTCCGCGGGCGCGCCTGGACGGCCACCTGGCACAGCCCGCAGTTCTGGAAGCGGCTGCGCGAAGCCGGCAGCGCCGAGGCGATCGAGCAGTTGCTTGCCGAGCGCAGGATCGAATTCATCCTCGCCGCGGCGCCGGGCGGACGGCGGACGCCGGCGAACGTCTTTGAGCGGCAGTTTCTGGAGGATTGCACGGAGCCGGTGCTGAGGGCGGGCGACGCGGAGCTGCGGCGCTGGCGCGGCGGCACGTGCCGGCTGGGCGAGCCGCCGGCTGCGGCGGCCGGCGTGCACGACGACACGTCGCCGTCGCTGCGCTTTTCCGGCGCATGGATCCGGGATATGCAATTTCCGGACACCCACCGCGGCACGCTCGTCTACACAAACCGGCGCGACGCCGAGGCGCGCATCCGCTTCGAGGGCGCCGCCGTGCGCGTGATGTACACGGCGGCGTTCAACCGCTGCGATGCGCAGCTGCTGCTGGACGGCGCCGAGGCGGCGGGGTTCTCCCAGCGGAGCCGCGAGACGCGGTGGCGGCAGTGGGGCCCATGGGTCGAGGCGCCGCAGGCGGGCCGGCACACGCTGGCGTTGCGGATCGGGCCGGGTTCGCCGGATGGCTGCTGGCTGGATCTCGACGCCTTCGAAGTGCGGTGAGCGCGCCCGGGGGCCGCGCCCAGGCAGCGGGGCCGAGGCGCGCGCGGGTAACATGAAAACATGGAAGTTGCCGTCGCGCCCGGCGCCGGGGTCATGGATCTCGAGCGGGCCTACCTTTTGCAGAATTATGCGCGCTATCCGCTGGTGCTGAAGCGGGGCAAGGGCTGCTGGCTGTACGATGTGGCGGGACGCCGCTATCTCGACCTGATTTCGGGCATCGGCGTGAATTCGCTGGGGCACGCGCACCCGCGCATTGTGCGGGTGATCCGCGAACAGGCGGCGCTGCTCATCCACTCGAGCAACCTGTATTACCACGAATACCAGGGGCCGCTGGCGAAAAAGATCTGCGAAACCAGCGGAATGCAGCGGGTATTTTTCTGCAACTCGGGCGCGGAGGCCATCGAGGGCGCCATCAAGATGGCGCGCGCCCACGGGCGGAAAATTTCCCCGGAAAAATACGAACTCATCGCCTTCGAGAACAGCTTCCACGGCCGCACGATGGGCGCGCTCTCGATCACCGGGCAGCCGAAATACCGCGAGCCGTTCGAGCCGCTGCTCGACGGCGTGCGCATCCTCAGCCCTTGCGACGGCGCCGCGCTGGAGGCGGCTGTGAGCGAACGCACGGCCGGCATTTTCGCCGAGCCGATCCAGGGCGAGGGCGGCATTTACCCGATGTCCGGCGGCTGGCTCCGGCGGCTGCGGGAGCTGGCCGACCGGCACAACGCGCTGCTCGTGTTCGACGAGATCCAGTGCGGCATCGGCCGCCCGGGGACCTGGTACGCCTACCAGCTGCACGAGCCGCCGGTCATTCCCGACGTTGTGACGCTGGCCAAGCCGATCGCCGCCGGGCTGCCGCTGGGGGCGATCGCCTGCAACGAAAAGGCGGCCGCCGCGATCGGGCCGGGCATGCACGGGACGACGTTCGGCGGCGGCGCGCTGGCCTGCCGGGTGGCGCTCGAATTTTTCTCGATTCTGGGTGAATTGCTGCCGCAAATCCGCAGGGTGAGCGATTATTTCTTCGCCGGACTGCGCCAATTGCAGGAGAAATATTCGTTCATTCGCGAGGTGCGCGGGGCCGGGCTGATGATCGGCGTGGAGCTGGATTTTCCCTGCAAGCACCTCGTGAACGAGGGCATCCGCCAGGGGCTGCTGTTCAACGTGACGCACGAGACGGTGGTGCGGATGCTGCCCCCCTACATCCTGACGGAGAAGGAAGCCGACCGCGCGCTTGCCGGGCTGAACCGGATCTTCCGCGAGGCGAAGCCGCCCTCAGGCGGGGCCTGAGTCCGGCGGCCGTCGGGCGGCGGCATCGAGCGCCTCGCGCAGCTCGTCGAGGTGGAGCGGCTTGCCGAGAAAGCCGTCCATGCCCGCCGCCAGAGCCGCAGCGCGGTCCGACTCGTACACGTTGGCCGACAGCGCGATGAGCGTGGCGCGGCAGCCCGCCTGGCGGAGGCGCCGCGCCGTCTCCAGCCCGTCGATGCCGGGCAAGCGGATGTCGAGCAGGATGACGTCCCAAACATCCCGGGAGGCGAGCCGAAGGGCCGTTTCCCCGTCCGGGGCGGCTTCGGCCTGATGGCCGAGCACCGCGAGCATGCGTGCAATCAACTGCCGGTTGACGGGGTTGTCTTCGACGACAAGAACGCGCAATGGCGCCGAGGACGGCGCGGAAGCGGCCGGGGCCGGCTCCGGAACGGGTTCGGCCGCACCAGCGGCAGGCGGACGCGGAAGGTGGAGCCGTGCCCCGGGCGGCTGTCGACCTCGATCATGCCGCCCATGGCGTCGACGAGGGCCTTGGCCACCGACAGGCCCAGCCCGGTTCCCGCAGCCGCGGCGGCCGGGTCCCCGCCCACCTGCACGAACGGCTGAAAGATGGAGTCGATTCGATCGGGCGGGATGCCGCAGCCGGTGTCGCGAACGATCAGTTCGAACCCTTTGCCGTAGAGTTCAGCCGGGGCGGCCACTGCCACCTCGACGAAGCCGGCATGGGTGAACTTCACGGCGTTGGAGACCAGGTTGAGCAGGATCTGCTGCACGCGGTGGCCGTCGCCGGCAAACCACAGCGGGCCGGCCGGCAGGCTCACGCGCAGATCCAGCCCCTTCTTCTTCGCGATGGGCTGCATCAGCCCGGCCACCGTTTGCACCAGCGCGGCGAGATCGAAGGGGCGGACGGCGAGGGAGAGCTTGCCGGCCTCGACGCGCGACAGATCCAGGATGTCGTTCAACAGGTTCATCAGAACGGCGGCGCTTTCCTTGAGCGTGCGCACCAGTTCCCGCTGCGAGGGATCCAGGCGGGAGCCCATCAGGAGATCCGCCGTGCCGATGACGCCATGCATCGGGGTGCGGATTTCGTGGCTCATGCGGGCCAGGAACTCGCTCTTGAAGCGGCTGGCCTGCTCGGCCCGGGCCAGCGCTTCGGCCGTGCGCTCCTTTTCGGACTGCAACTGGCGCGTGCGTTCCCGCACCGCCTCCTCCAGCCACCGCTGGCGCTCCTTCAGGGCGCGGACCCGCCAGCCCCAGACGGCGCGCAGCAGAACGAGGGCGAGCAGGCCGAGGGCGGCCCGGGCAGGCCACGTCATCCAGAACGGGGCCGGCACGGCCACGCGGATGCGCAGAGCGGAGACCGCCGGCTCTCCCCGGGGCCAGACCGCGCGGGCTTCCAGCACATATTTGCCGGGCGGGATGGAGGAATAGCGGATCTCCGTGCCCGCCGTTTCCACCCAATTTTCATGGTGGCCGAGCAGCCGGTACTCGAAGCGCAACCCGGAGCGGTGGCGAAAGGTGAGGGCCGCAAGGCGCGCCGAAAAACCGCGCATTCCCGGGTCGGTCCGAACGGTTTCCCCGTGCCAGACCTCGATTTCCTCCCCGCCCGGCCGGACCCACGACAGCACCAGCGGCACGGGCTGGCGCGGCGGCTCCAGCGCCCGTTCCGGCTGAAGGATGTGCGTCAGGCCGCGCGACGTGCCGATCCAGATGGAGCCGTCGCGGGCGGCGAGCAGGGCGTCGACGGCGCAGGAGTAGGCGGCCAGGCCGTCCGCCTTCGCGAAGCGGCGCCAGCGTCCGTTGTGAAAGACATCCAGGCCATTGTCGCCGCCGACCCAGACGCGCCCGGCCGGATCGGCGCGCAGCAGGAGCGCCGCGGGCGAAGACAATTCCTCCAGGAAATGTTCTGCTCCGGCGATGCCGCCGCCGGCCTTGCGCCGGAGCCGCGTGACGCCGAGCGGCCTCCGGCAGGCGACCCAGATGTCGCCGCCCGCATCCACGGCGACATGGGAGAGGGCGGTTTCCCGCAGCCCGGCGGCCGTGCCAAAGCGCTGCCAGCCGGCCTGCGTCCACAGCAGAAGCCCGTGCGACGTGGCGATCCAGACCTCGCCGCCGCGGCCCCGGGCCATCCGGAAAAACGCCTCATCCGGGGCGGAGTCCGGCGGCCTCAGGCGCTCGAGGACGGTCTGCGGCCCGGCGGCAGGCCCTTTCGAGCGGAACAGTCCTTCGAGGCTCGCCACCCAGAGCCGGCCCTCGCCGTCGACAAGCATCCCGTTGACGCGGTC
>Ga0308390_1000187_pt1 | contig 47187 bp, 42 predicted proteins | sample Hotspr2Sample149_FD_202358 | JGI IMG/M metagenome (GOLD analysis project Ga0308390, IMG submission 202358) | Hot spring phototrophic mat microbial communities from Mushroom Spring, Yellowstone National Park, Wyoming, United States - 20040719_149 ...
TGCTGGACTGTGGGGTCACCTGCGCCGGCCTCGGCCAGTTCTAAAGCTTTCCTGGCGCCTCTAAAGACCTCTTTGCCGACTGTGGTAAGCTGCATCTGGGGAAACCTCCTCTTCCTAAAAGTGGTTCCCCTATTTTGCTTCACTCAGAGTCTCACCTGTGGTTGTCCGAGCACAGCCGATCACCGCGCCAGTAAAGAGGTACCCCCAGGCCTCCTCGCGCTGATCCAGCACTAAAGAGGGCTAGGCATAGGCCTCCGGCGGTGGGCACGTGCATACGATATTACGGTCACCGTAGGCATTATCCACACGATTTACCGGGCTCCAGTACTTGTCCATGGCCTGCAGGCCTGCGGGGAAGCAGCCTTGGGCCCTGGTGTACTTGCGGCTCCAGCGTTCATCGGCCAGATCCAGCACAGTGTGTGGTGCGTGGCGCAAAGGGCTCTCTTCTACAGTAAGCTCGCCCCGCTCGATCTGGCCAATCTCCTCGCGGATGGCAATCATGGCGTTAATGAATCGGTCGAGCTCGTACTTCGACTCCGACTCGGTCGGCTCAACCATGAGCGTGCCAGGCACCGGAAAGCTCATGGTAGGAGCGTGGAAACCGTAGTCTATTAGGCGCTTAGCAATATCCTCCACGGTAACACCACAGCGAGTTTTGAAGGCCCTGAGGTCAAGGATGCACTCATGGGCCACCCGGCCTTTTTCGTTCTTGTATAGCACCGGGAAGTAAGGCTCGAGGCGACAGGCGATGTAGTTAGCGTTCAGAATAGCCACCTCGGTAGCCCGCTTGAGCCCCTCACTACCCATCATCCAGATGTAGGCAAACGAGATGGGCAGAATCGAGGCCGAGCCATAAGGCGCTGCCGCCACTGGCCCCACCGGAGCGGTTCCACCGTCGAGCACGGGGTGTCCAGGCAAGAAGGGAGCCAGGTGGGCCTTGACCCCAATGGGGCCCATCCCAGGACCACCCCCGCCGTGAGGAATGGCAAAGGTCTTGTGCAAGTTGAAGTGCGAGACGTCAGCCCCGTAGTGGCCGGGTTTGGCCAGCCCTACCTGAGCGTTGAGGTTAGCGCCATCCAGGTAGACCTGGCCCCCATAGCGGTGCACAAGCTCGCATAGCTCACGAATTTGTTCCTCAAATACCCCGTGGGTAGAGGGGTAGGTAACCATCGCCGCCGCCAGCCTGTCGGCGTACTGCTTGGCTTTGGCCTCGAGGTCGCGCAAGTCCACGTAGCCTTGCTCATTGCAGGCCACTACCACCACCTCCATACCGGCCATCTGGGCCGAGGCCGGGTTGGTGCCGTGGGCTGAAGAAGGAATCAAGCAGACGTTGCGGTGCCCCTCCCCTCGAGAGCGGTGGTAAGCCCGGATGGCCAGCAGCCCGGCATACTCCCCTTGGGCGCCGGAGTTGGGCTGTAGCGAGACAGCATCAAAGCCAGTAATCTCGCACAGCCAGCGGCTCAGGGTTTCGAACAGCTCGTGGTAGCCCTGGGCCTGCTCGGCGGGTGCGAAGGGGTGCAGGTGGGCAAACTCGGGCCAGCTGATGGGCATCATCTCGGCAGCGGCGTTAAGCTTCATGGTACAGGAGCCCAGGGGGATCATAGCCCGGTCTAAGGCCAGATCGCGGTCGGCCAGTTTACGCATGTAGCGCATCAGCTCGGTCTCGGAGTGGTAGCGATTAAAAACCGGGTGGGTCAGGTAGGGGCTGGTGCGCCGTAAGTCCGCAGGCAGATGATTTTCCGGGGCAAAGTCTTCGTATTTGAAGTCGCCCCCAAAAGCCTGCCAGACCGCCTCGATGACGGCAGGGGTGGTGGTTTCGTCGAGCGCGATGCCGATATGGGCCTCGTCCACTTTACGCAGGTTGATGCGGCGGCTGCGGGCTTTGGCCAGAATCTCCTCGAGCTGGCCTTCCACCCGGATGGTGAGGGTATCGAAGAAGTGTGGGTTGATGGGCTCAAAGCCCAGGCGCTTTAGCCCTGCCGACAAAATTGCGGTTTTGTCATGTATGCTCTGGGCGATCTCGCGCAGCCCCTCGGGCCCGTGGTAGACCGCATACATCGAGGCGATCACCGCCGGCAAAACCTGCGCCGTACAGATATTGGAGGTGGCTTTCTCACGACGAATATGTTGTTCACGGGTTTGAAGGGTCAGGCGGTAGACCCGGTTGCCCCGCGCATCTATCGAAACCCCCACCAGCCGGCCCGGTATAGCCCGCTTGAGCGCATCCCTGACCGCCATATAGCCCGCGTGGGGCCCGCCGTAGCCCATGGGTAGCCCAAAGCGTTGGGCCGAACCCACAGCAACATCAGCCCCTAGCTCGCCTGGAGGGGTCAGCAAGGTAAGAGATAGAAGGTCGGCAGCCACCACCGCCAAGGCGCCCGCAGCCTTTACTTTTTCAATGTAAGGTCGCAGGTCACGAACGTGTCCTAGGGTATCGGGGTACTGAAAAATGGCACCAAAAAGCCCCTCAGGGTTCAGATCGGCCTCGGGGTCCCCCACCACCAGCTGCCAGCCCAAGGGCTCAGCCCGGGTCTGCAACACCGCCAGGGTCTGGGGGTGAAGGTTTTTGTCGGCAAAAAACGCACTGCGGGGCTTTTTACAGGTCCGGTGCGCTACAGCCATAGCCTCGGCCGCCGCGGTGGCCTCGTCCAACAGAGAGGCGTTGGCAAGGTCCAGCCCGGTGAGGTCGGCCACCACGGTCTGAAAGTTGAGCAAGGCCTCTAGGCGGCCCTGGCTAATTTCAGGCTGGTAGGGTGTGTAAGCGGTGTACCAGGCTGGGTTTTCCAGCAGGTTGCGCTGGATCACGGGCGGCAGAATCGTGCCGTAATAGCCCTGCCCAATCAGTGAGGTGAAGACTTGGTTTTTACCGGCAATGGCCCGCATGCGCTCCAGCATCTCGCTTTCGCTCAGACCAGGGCCGATCTCCAAGGGCAGGTCCTCACGGATGGAGGCTGGCACCGTCTGCTCAATGAGCTCTTGCAAAGACGACACACCCACCGCTTCCAGCATCTGCTGGATATCCGCGGGGGTGGGGCCGATATGCCTACGCGAGAAATCGGTGGAGCGGGGTCTATGCGCTGGGGTCATGCGATCTCCTAGCCCCATCTGTCCTTTTGCCTGAGAGTGTTACCCCGTCGGCGGGCGGTATGCGCCTCTCTCCAGATTGCGCTGCTGTGGTCCTTTTGCCTGAGAGTTTCCGGGGCGGTTGCTCCTTCGGCGTGGGGCGAGCCCATCTCTCCCACCAGCAGCCTGCTGATTTTACGAAATCTATGGTAGCCTAAGGGGTCACTAGCCTAAAAGTGACGCCTGTACAGTTTTGACTCGAGCGCTACTGGTTTTCCGCCACCGCCCGGTAGTCCGCTGCTGATAGAAGCTTGTTCACGTCCAACGGGTTGACCCTCATCTTAAACAGCCAGCCTTCCGCATAAGGCGACTGGTTAATCAACTCGGGTTTATCCGACAGGGCACTGTTGACTTCGATGATTTCCCCGCTTAGCGGGGCGTAGATATCCGAGGCTGTCTTGACCGACTCCACCACCGCCACTGCTGCGCCCGCTTCTACGGTTCGGCCTGTTTGTGGTAAGTCCACAAAAACCACGTCGCCTAGGGCATCCTGGGCAAAATCGGTGATGCCTACCACCGCCACGTCACCCTCGAGACGAACCCACTCGTGCGTCTTGGTGTACTTTAGTTCGGAAGGATAGTTCATGGTCGTACCTCGGTTGTGAGTTTATCGCCAAAGGGTCTTGCCAGCACAGGGCTAGCGCTTCACGAAAGGGGCTTCAACCACTGTTGCAGCCAACAACTTGCCGCGAACCTCGGCCTCGAGCCTTGTACCAGGTTCGCTCCAATCTGCCTCAACATAGCCCATCCCGATGCCCTTCCTGAGCACCGGCGAGTGCGTGCCCGATGTCAGGTATCCCACCTCTCGCCCATCCCGCAGCAGCCGGTAGCCTTCGCGGGGGATGCCTCCCTCAACCAGCAGGCCCACTAGCCGGCGCTCACAGCGGACCTGCAGCATGACCTCTTTACCGAAAAACTCCTTCTGAGCTTTGACCACCCAGCTATAGGGGGTGCATAAGGGGTTGGTCTCATCAGTTAGCTCATGCCCGTAGAGCGGGAAGCCAGCCTCGAGCCGCAAGGTATCACGTGCCCCCAGGCCACAGGGGGTTATCCCAGCAGCTAGCAAAGCCTCCCAGACTACCTGGGCATCCTCAGGGGCAATAAACAGCTCGTAACCATCCTCTCCGGTGTAGCCCGTCCGGGCAAAGCGCACCCATTTACCCGCCAGCTTGCCCATGAAAGTATCGTTCTTTTTGCGCGAGGCCAGGTCGGTATCGGTGAGTTTTTGCATTACGGCCACCGCATTAGGGCCCTGCACAGCGATCAGGGCAAATAGGTCGGAGGCGTTCTCTAGCTCTACTGCAAAGCCCTCCGCCAGCCGCTGGAGGTGGAGCCAGTCTTTCTCGATGTTGGCTGCGTTCAGCACCATCAAATACTCTTGTGCGCCAGTTCGATAAAGATAAATGTCGTCCACCACACCCCCGCGCGCATTGGGCAGCATGGAGTACTGGGCCCGTCCTTCCTTAAGCTTAGAGACGTCATTCAGGGTTGCGTACTGCAAAAACTCGAGGGCCCCCGCCCCACGTATCCAGAACTCCCCCATATGACTCACATCAAACATGCCAGCCTGGCTCCGCACCGCCAGGTGCTCCAAGGTGATGGAGGTGTACTGGATGGGCATCTCATAGCCCGCAAAAGATACCATCCGGGCTCCTTGTGTCAGGTGGGCTTGATGCAGTGGAGTGGTTTTCATGCCCCAACAGCATACCCAACCGACTGCAGACTGTCGCGGGGCTGACAGCGCAGTCTAGGGGGCTTCCGCAGGGGTTAGCCCGCAGCGGCAACCCTTGAAAGCACCTGGCGGCTCACCGCTCTTAGGGTTTCAAAAACCCCTACACCGGTGGTGGCCACCGCTTCGAAGATGGGTAGGCGCATCTCGGGGTCTATAACGGCCTGGATCATCTCGAGCGGTAAGGCATCCGGAACGTCACGTTTGTTGGCCTGAAGCACGATGGGAATATCCTCCAATTTTATGCCGTACTCAGCCAGGTTTTCCCGCAAATTGCGCATGGATTCGGCATTGGCGCGCAAGCGGTTGGGGGCCGAGTCGGCCACAAACACGATGCCGTCCACACCCCGTAGGATCAACTTCCGGCTGGCGTTGTAAAAGACCTGGCCCGGTACTGTGTACAAGTGAAAGCGGGTCTTGAAGCCCTTAACCTCGCCCAGATCCACCGGTAAGAAGTCGAAGAACAGTGTACGCTCATCCTCAGTGGCCAGTGAAACCATCTCGCCCTTGCGGTTTTGCGGAACCTGCTGGAAGACCCACTTGAGGTTGGTGGTCTTTCCGGACATACCTGGGCCGTAGTAGACAATTTTGAAGTTGATTTCTCTGGCGGCAAAGTTAATCGTGCTCATAAGTCAGTTACCGAATAGCTCGTCCAAGAGGGCATTGGCCCTATCACGGTACTCACGGTCAATGCCCAAAGTCCCTGGTGGCACCACGGCATCTTTGGTAATGGCCTCGAGCGCTTGCGCAGCCCGCTTGCCCAACAGCTTAACCCGACCCAGCGGGACAGAGTTGTCAAAGACGATCGCCAGTAGGGCCAGATCACCTACTTCTTCCACATGAAGGCTGTAGGTAGCCCCTTGGTGCAACAGCTCGCTGAAGCGCGGCTCACCCAGCATTTTCGCCAAGGCCTGGGTGGCGGCTGCGTTGCCAGCGATAAGGGTTGCCAGCGAGTCCAGAGCGGGGGGCCGGGGCGCCCATATGGCTTCTTTATGGGCCAGCACGAAACCCTTACGATCGAGAAGAAGTCCGTAGCGGGCACCGCTCTCCCGCAGTAGCTCCTCGAGGATGCGCGCAGCCTTCTCGTAAGTACCCCCGAAGAGTGCAATTGCAGGCTCCATCATATTACCCTTAGTCTAACACGCATGGCGCCCCTGTCGCTGTGCATACTTTAGGCCAAAGCCGCCGTATGCCTCTGGGAACTAGACTAAAACACACCCTGGGCTAAGACGTACTAAAAAAGGGAGGCTTTACATTGCAGCACCTTTATGTTCACGTTCCCTTCTGCCCAACCATCTGCCCTTACTGCGACTTTCACGTGGTTCGGCGGTATGGAGGGGTAGTGGAGGCTTTTCTGGAACGGTTAGCGCAAGAAGCCCAGGCTCTTTTTGCACTACACCCTGGCCCGCTAGACACGCTGTACATAGGTGGGGGCACGCCGAGCTTTTTGCGCAGCCACGAGATAGCGGCTCTTTTTCGAGCCCTGCCTTGGAACCTCGAGGGAGCTGAGGTGACCCTCGAGGCCAACCCTGGCACGCTCAACCCCGAGCGCCTACAACTACTGCGTGAGTTGGGGGTTAACCGGCTCTCGCTGGGAGTGCAAAGTTTTCAGGATGATGTGCTCAAGACCCTAGGCCGGGCCCATGGACGGAAAGGGGCATTGCGGGCGGTGGAGATGAGCCTGGAAGCGGGCTTCCGCACCTCCATTGACCTGATTATGGGCCTGCCCAGACAGAACCTCTTAGCCGACCTCGAGCAGGCAGTGGCTTTAGGGGTAGAGCATATTTCGGCTTATACCCTGCAAATTGAGCCCGGAACGCCCTTCGCTCTAGCCGGTCTAGCACCTGACCCGGATGCCGAGGCCCGGGCCTTTGAGCTGGCGCAGGCTGTGCTAGGGCAGGCCGGTTTGGTGCGCTACGAAGTAGCCAATTTCGCCCGCCCCGGCCAGGAAGCCCGGCACAACCTGGCCTACTGGCACAACACCACCTGGGGCGGGCTGGGACCCGGTGCCACTGGCCAGCACGTTGGAGCCGACAAGGGCACCTTTTGGCGCCGCACCAACCCCCCTCTACCACGCTGGCTTCGGGGCGAAGAAGCCTGGGTTGAACAGGTAAGCGCGCTCGAGCACGCCAAAGAGTCGCTGATGTTAGGCCTACGGCTGGCCCAGGGGGTGGACGTGGGACAGATCGAGCAGCGCTGTGGGCTAAAGCTGTGGCAGGCCCTGGAACCAACAGTGCAGGCATTGAGCCGCCAGGGGCGGCTCGAGGTGCGACAAAAGCACCTCCGCGCCTTAGATCTCAGCACCATACACCCCCTGATACTGCAGCTTTGGGCAGCTTTAGAATCGGAAGCTGAGCTTAGATGAAAAAGCCTAGGCTGCTTCCGAGCGGAAGCTTAGTGTAAGCGCAGCTTCGGGCAGAAGCCAACATCTAAAAGTGTAAGGCTTTGAAATCTTGCAGGGCCTCGAGGGCATTTGGGTAGCGCTCACGGGCGTCTTTAGAAATGAGGCGGTTTACAAAAGTTTGCAGCTCCTCAGTAACCAGCAGACCGGTATCTGGAGCGGCCACCAAAGGTGGGGGGGACAGATAGAGGTGGGCATTGATCACCTCAGCGGGCTCCCCCACAAACGGCAGCTCTCCTGCAATCGCCCAGTACAAAAGGATCCCCGCCGAGTACATGTCTGAAGCCGGGGTAGGCGACTGCCCAAGAATCTGCTCTGGAGCAATATAGCCAATGGTTCCCAGACGAACTTTCTGGCTAAAGCGCTCGCCTAGCGGACCCGAGAGATCGAAGTCCACCAGGCGAGCCTCTCCTGTGCCGTCGACCACCAGGTTATCGGGCTTGACATCGCGGTGCACTAAGTTCAAAGCGTGCATATGGGCGAGGGCCTCAAGCAGATGCCGAAACACCTGCAGAACCCTTGTGGGATTGTCCTTGCGCCATTCCGATAGGCGGTTGCCCGGAGCGAAAGCGAGCAGCACCGCCGGATGTTCACCCCCCTCATGAGGCACGCTCAGCCGGGCCAGAACGGGGTTGATGTGCGGGTGCTTCAGCCGCTGGCCTACCTTCCACTCGCGGTCGGCCCGCCCTTCAAAGCCTTTAGGAAAAACCTTCAGGGCGTAGGGGGTACCGTGCACATCGAAGGCCAGGTACACCGTGGCCAATGCCCCGCGAGCAATCGGCCGGATGAGCTTGTAGCGGCCTTCCAAGGTTATTCCGGCAAACCCCACAACCATCACTATACCGATTTCGAGCGGCCCCCTGAGGTAATAACGCAGATTCCCAGGCGCACTGGACGGAGCAAACAAGGCGACTGTTAGAATTTGACCTAGGCAGGTGGAGGTCGCATCGTGCGCGGTTTAGTCTTGTCAGGAGGCGGGGCCAGGGGCCTGGCCCACATTGGGGTGCTGGAGGTGCTCGAGGCCCAAGGCTTCCAGGCTCAGGTGGTAGCTGGAACCAGCATGGGAGCTATGGTGGGAGCCCTTTATGCCTCTGGTAGGAAGCCTCATAAGATCTTAGAAATAGCCCGCTCCACACCCTGGCTGCGTCTGCTGTATCTGCTACCTCGCCCAGGGCTTATCTCCCAGCGAGGCCTGCGAGAGCTTCTCGCCAAGCACCTACCTGCGCGCTTTGAGCAGCTGCCTATTCGGCTGGTTGTCACTGCAGTAGACCTCGAGGCCGGTAAGGTGGCTTACTTCTCGTCGGGCGATCTGGTCGGAGCGGTACTGGCCTCGCTGGCCTACCCTGGATTGGTAGCCCCGGTGCGCTTTGAGGGTCGCACCTACATGGATGGCGGTATCCTCGACAACCTACCGGTGGATGCTGCCCGCTTCATGCAGGCCCAGTACGTGTTAGCTGTGGATGTAACCCCTGAGGTGTGCCTGCCAGGGGTTCCACGCGGCTCTATCGGACAGGTGCGCCGGGCCATAGACATCATGCAAAACCACCTCACTGCAGCCCGCCGCTCACTCTACCCACCCGAGCTCTACATCCGCCCGGAACTGCCTGGGGTGGGTATTGAGCAGTTTGGTCGGCTCGAGGAGATCGTCGAGGCTGGGCGTAAAGCTGCTTTAAAGGCCCAGATCCCTACAGCAAAACTCTTGGGCTAAAGGCTTTCTACCAGCCACAAGCGCACCTTCAGCAGGGAGAAAAGCTCTTTACCCCACTCCCGCGTGACAGGAGGCTACCAGGTTCGTACCAGTACGTTATGCTATGGGCCGGGCTTTGGCCACCACGAAAGGGACTTTTGTGATGCAAAGGTTTTTGGAGTACCTCTTCAAGGAATGGTTCCGCCAAGTAGGCGAAGCGCTTTTGCTGGCTTTCTTGGTTACCACCTTTTTGTTCACCACCGTGGGCGTGGTGGGCAGTTCAATGAACCCCACCTTGCTCAACGGGGAGCGGGTGTTTGTGCCCAAATACGAGACCTGGTTGGTGCGTTTTGGTCTCGCACAGTGGCAACGGGGCGATATTGCCATTGTCAAACCCCCCGAGGGAACGCCCAACGCGCTGGCCCAGTTCCCAGTGCTGGGTTTTCAGTTCCGGGCCTTCTTTATCAAGCGCATCATCGGCCTGCCGGGTGACGAGGTCAGCCTGCGAGAGGGGGTGGTTTACCTCAATGGCAAGCCCCTCAATGAAGCTCACATCACGGCTTTACTAAGCCCCTATCCCGATAACTATCCGCTGGTTTGCTACCGAAACGAAAGGCTGACGGCCCTGGTTACCCAGCAGCAGGTGCGTTTTACCCCAGAGGAGCTACCCGAGTACCTAAAACCCACCCTCGAGATGCTCGTGCCACCCAGCCCCCAAGACCTGGCAAAAAGCTTGACCGAGGAGCATTGCTTCACCAGCGCGCTCAAACTTAGACCTGGCTACTACTTTGTGATGGGGGACAACCGCACCTTTGGAGGCTCGGAGGACTCGCGCACCTTCGGCCCGGTGCCCACCGAGGCCATCGCGGGGCGGGCCAATGCAGTCTGGTGGCCCCTCAACCGCATTCGAGGTTTGGACATCCCTGAGGGCTTTAAGGGGCTTTAGGCTTAGACAAACTAGGGCGTCTTCTCATGCCAGATTCACTGTGCGGCGCTACATTCCTTGCGAATGGAGCGAATGCACGGCACCACCATCGTGGCAGTTCGTCGAGACGGTGTCACGGCAATCGCAGGTGACGGGCAGGTCACCTTAGGTCAGACCATCATGAAGAGCGGGGCGGTTAAGGTTCGCCGCCTAGAACAAGGTGGGGGGGTTTTGGTAGGTTTTTCCGGCGCTGTGGCCGACGCCCTGATGCTTCTAGAAAAGTTCGAGGGGGCGCTTTCGGGAACAAAGGGTAACCTGCAACGAGCTGCCATAGAAACGGCCAAACTCTGGCGCAGCGACCGGGTACTGCGCCAGCTCGAGGCCATGCTGGTGCTTGCTGATCGTGATTCCTTGCTGCTGCTTTCTGGCAGTGGCGAGGTGTTGAGCCCCGATGAACCGGTGCTGGCCGTTGGCTCCGGGGGCCCTTATGCCCTTGCTGCTGCAAGGGCCCTGCTGCGCTACTCGAGCCTCTCCGCCCCTCAGATAGCCGAACAGGCCATTCGAATAGCCGGGGAAATAGACCTTTACACCAGTGGTCAGGCCACCCAGGTTTTGAGCGTTGGGGGTGAGGGATGAACCTAACACCTGCCGAAATCGTGCGTGAGCTGGACAAGCACATCGTAGGGCAGGCCGCTGCCAAACGCGCTGTGGCGGTGGCCCTGCGCAACCGCATGCGCCGGAAGAAACTGCCACCCGAGCTGGCTCGAGAGGTCACACCCAAAAACATTCTGATGATTGGTCCCACCGGGGTCGGTAAAACCGAGATCGCCCGGCGGTTGGCCCGCCTAGCTGGAGCCCCTTTTTTGAAGGTGGAAGCCACTAAGTTTACCGAGGTAGGCTATGTGGGCCGCGATGTGGACTCCATTGTGCGGGACCTGGCCGAAGCTTCCTACCAGCTGGTTATGCAAGAGATGAAGACCAAGGTGGAAGGACGGGCCCGAAGCTTAGCTGAGGACGAGGTGGCAGCACTGCTGCGCATCTCGCCCTCCGAGCTGCGCAGCGGCCGTTACCATGACCAGATGGTAGAGATCGAGGTGGCCGAAGAAACCCGGCTGCCCATGATAGGGATGTTTGGCGGCGAGCAGATACAGGGCCTGCAGGACATGCTAAAAGGGTTTCTGCCGCAGCGTAAGGTGCGGCGCAGGGTGCGGGTTAGAGAAGCTTTAGAGATCCTCAAAAACCAGCAGGCTGAACGCCTTGTAGACAAAGAAGAAGCCACCCAGGAAGCCCTGCGCCGTGCTCAGGAAGAGGGCATCGTATTCATAGATGAAGTAGACAAGATTGCCCGCAGCAAGGGCAGCGTCGGCAGCCCTGATGTCTCGGGTGAAGGGGTGCAGCGCGACCTGCTGCCCATCGTGGAAGGTACCGTGGTCTCCACCCGCTTAGGTCCAGTTTCAACCGATCATGTGCTGTTTATCGCTGCGGGGGCCTTTCATGTTTCTAAACCTTCAGACCTCATCCCTGAGCTACAGGGCAGGTTCCCCATCCGGGTGGAACTAGACCCCCTCGGGCCCCAGGAGTTTGAGCGCATTCTACTCGAGCCGGAAAATTCGCTCATTAAACAGTACCAGGCCCTGCTCGCAGCCGATGAAACCGAGTTACACTTCACCCCAGAAGCCATTCAGGCCGTGGCCCGGTTCGCTCATCAAGCTAACCAGGAGTTGGAGGATATTGGCGCCAGAAGGCTCGCCACAGTGCTGGAGCGGCTTTTGGAAGAAGTTTCATTCCAGACTGGTTTGGGGCGGGTCGAAGTGACCAAAGAGTATGTGGAAGCACGGCTCAGAGATGTACTTGCCTCCCCTAATCTCTCCCGTTACATTTTGTAGACCGAGGGCCAACTGTGAAGAAAGAAAAAACTGCTTTCGTAACACCCCGCTCCCTAGTGGACAAGTACCAGCAAATTAGGAGGAACACCATGCGTCTTTGGCTATTTTTGCTCGCGCTGCTGATAGGCGGCGCGCTGGCCCAGCAGAACCCCAATCCGCCCGCCTCAAAGCCGCAAACCCAGGCCAACCTCTGCCTTTTGCTGTACGAGGCTGGGCGTCCCGAAGCGGCACTGCCGGCCTGTGAGCGCGCAGCGAAAGACGCCCCTAGCGCCGAAAACCTCTACCTGCTGGCGAGGGTGCAGTCCGAGCTGAACCGCTTTACTGCAGCTACCGAGAATCTACGCCGCTCGATTACCCTCAACAGCAGCTTTGTTCAGTCTTATGTTGCCCTAGCCCAGGTGTACGTACGCCAGTATCTGCTGTCAGACAACCGTGAAGCCTCCAAGGGGCTGCTGGACCAAGCGTTGAGCGTTCTCCGCGAGGCCGAACGGGTGAACCCCAGGTATGCCCCCATCTACGCAACGCGCGGGGCTGTTTTTGCATACCAGAACAGGCTCGAGCAGGCCGTTGAATCCATTAACCGCTCGCTGGCCATCAAGGATGAGCCGGTGGTGCGAGCCCTCTTAGCCGATATTTACATCCGCCAGGGCAGGTGGGATGAGGCCCTCAAGAACTACGATGAGGCGGTTAGGGCAGCGCCCAAAAACCCCAGCCTGCGGGTCAAGTACGGTAGCTTGTTGCTGCTGCGCGGCAATGTGGATCTGGCGATTGAGCACCTAGATCAGGCGGTCGTTCTAAGCCCCGGTAACGCCGAGGCCTGGCTACGTCGCGGCGACGCTTACTTTGAAAAGAAGGATTGGCAGCAGGCTGGGGTTTCTTACCAGCAAGCGGTGGCTCTTTCACCGGTGCGCTATCCCGACGCGTACGTTGGTTTGGGCCAGGTTTTCATCGAGCTCAAGGATTATCAAAAGGCTCGCTTCAACTTTACCAAAGCGGTGGCCCTCGAGCGGGACAACCCGGTCTACCGCTTCTGGCTATGCCGCGCAAACGAGCTGTTAGGTGATAGGGCAGGGGCCAAAGCGCAGTGCGAGCAAGCCCTTAGACTACGGCCTGATTTCAAAGAAGCCCAGGATGTGCTCAACCGCCTGAGATAGCCCACAAACCGCACCATGCAGGCGGTTTTCTACCCTAATCCGAGCCATGCTGGGAGTGGTTGTTCTGATAAAAACTTCTTTCATTTCCCGTTTACGTTCTAAGCAAAACAGGGTAAATTGTGCACATGAGCTGGAGGTTGGAAGCCTGGAACCCCGAGTACGCCTTACCGGAGCGGCTCGAAGAGGGGGAGGGCCTCGAGGGCCTTAAGACGCACTACGAAGGTGATTGGACCCCCCGAACCCCGCAAAGGCAATTGGCCAGCGGGTGGCCCGTGGTGTACTTGGTGGATGGCCGTCAGCGCGTGGATGCGCAAATTGCTGACTCGAGGGGCCGCCAGGCCCTGTTGGCTACCGTGGTGGCTGGGGCCGTGGTACGTGATGCCGCGGGCATCCGCCCGGTGAGGGAGCCTCTAAAGCGCCATATTCTGCTGCACAGCGGTGACCTGGAGGAGCCCCTACCCCCCGGCCTTAGCCATTACCAGCCGGTGGAAACTAAAAGAGCCGACCCTGCCAGCATGCGCTCTAGGGTGATTGAGGAGATGCGGCGCCTGGAAGCCAGCCTGGTGGATGAGCTGGAGGGGGGGGTGGTGATCGTGGATGGACAGATATACCTGGGTGAAAAGTCGTACACCATACCGAAAAGCCTGCTGGGCTACACCAAGACCCAAGCTGCCGTCTACCTAAGTGCAGCACAACAAGCCCTGTTGTACGAACTCAAACCCTATCAGCGCACGCCCATATTCCAGATTCCTGGCAAGGCCATTAACCGCCCGCTGGATGTTTTCTCCTGGTACGTGCGGCTGCCTCTAAAACCAGTGGGCACCTTTTACCCGAGCGCCTCGCTATTGCGCGTTGAAACCACCTGCCCAGAGCCCTACCAGGCTAGCCGCCTGGCGGATCTTTCGGTAAGCCTCTTCTGTGATATGGCCTCCTCCCCGGCCAAAGATCCCCGTGCCCCCCAGAACCTGATCCCCATTGGAGGGCTCGAGCAGTGGCTAGGCCGCCATCTGGGCCAGGCAGAGGTAGCGCGACGTAGAATCATGCAAGCGCTATTCAGCTAAAGGAGGTAGCTGTGAAGCAGGTGGGAATGGTGCTGGGTAGCCGTGAGGCTGGAGCGCTGGATTTTTGGGTGGCGGTTGAAGAGGGCCAGTACCTGCGCTTGGACGATTTAGTGTACGTCGAGTTTCGCCACCCCGATCCGCGCAAGGGCGATGCCAACGGCAACGTGCGCTACTACGGTATGGTAGACCAGGTCGTAAAGCTCTACGAGGGCTCGCACTTCGACACCGATGTGTTCCTGGCCCGGCGCGACCTTTTGCCAGTAAGCCTCTCCTACGCAGCGCACGTGCAGGTTACCCGCTTGGTACCGGAGGAGTACCTGCCGCCTGACCCCGGCTCGCCGGTCTACCTAGCCCAGGAAGAGGCTCTGGGGTTGGCGCTTTACTATGACCGGATGCAGGAACAAAAACTACCGGTAGGGCTACTCAAGAATGGCGAGGTGGCCTACATCAACTTCGAATTCCTAAATGGCTTCAAGGGGGGGCACGTCAACATATCGGGGGTCTCAGGGGTAGCGGCCAAGACCAGCTATGCCACCTTCTTGCTGCACAGCATTTTTCAGTCGTCCGCTAACCCGCAGAAAGCCAACACCAAAGCCCTGATCTTCAACGTAAAAGGCCAGGACCTGTTCTACCTTGACAAGGAAAACAGCGGCCTGAACCAGGAGGTGCGGGCGGCCTACCAGAGGCTGGGACTGCCAGCCACAGCCTTCCAGAGCGTGGCTTTTTTGGCCCCTCCGCGCAAAACGCCCGGCGACATCCTAGCCGACGCGGCTCGTCCTGATGCCTCGGCGTACTACTGGGACTTGGTACAGTTCTGCCGCGATGGGCTGCTGCCGTTTTTGTTTGCCGACCGGGGCACGATGAGTAACCTGGGCTTCTTGATTGACCAGGTTACCGAGCGCTTGCGCCGCCTGGCAGGCGATGAGAACAGCAAGGAGGGTCAGAAAGGCCCCTACCTGGTGGTGGACGACTGGTTCGATGAACCATCAACTCTGGAAGTTAATGTGAGCTTTAGCGAGCTGGGAAAACTCAAGATCACCAGTTTCGCTCAGCTAGTGCGCTACATTGAGTACAAGCTGTTGGGGCCTGAGTCAGTCGAAGACGAGGAAAAGCAAAAGGGCGATCCACGCTGGACCGCCCGCCAGGCCAGGGGCACGCTCGAGGCCTTTGTTCGTCGCTTACGCGCAGCCATCGGTAATGTAGAACACTTGATCCGGGGCGATAAAATCGGAAAACGCCCCGACCCCCTGGGAGGCCAGACACAGGTGTGTGTGGTGGACATCCACCAGCTCTCAGCACAGGGACAGATGTTTGTAGTGGGCTCCATCCTGCGGGAGGTTTTCACCCGTAAAGAGCGCGGCGAGTACCAGGGGCGGGTATTTGTGGTACTGGACGAACTCAACAAGTACGCCCCCCGTGATGGCGAAAGCCCTATCAAAGACATCCTGCTAGACATTGCCGAGCGCGGGCGGAGCCTGGGGGTGATTCTCATTGGCGCCCAGCAAACAGCCTCCGAAGTGGAAAGCCGTGTGGTGGGGAACGCCGCCATCCGGGTAGTGGGACGGCTCGATGCAGCCGAAGCCGAGCGGCCTGAGTACCGCTACCTTCCTCCTTCCTTCCGTCAACGGGCCATGATTCTACCCCAAGGAACGATGATCCTGCAGCAGCCTGAAGTCCCCGTACCCCTACCCGTCACCTTCCCACTGCCCGCTTGGGCCATGAAAAAGGAAGAGGCACGTGAGGATGTCTCGGCGGAAAGGCTCTCCAAACTGCTAGACTGAGGTGACCTTCGACAGGCATCATGTGAACCCCGCCTGCAGTGATGATCTCTTGATCACTGCATATGTTCAGGGAGGCCCCAGAAAGAGGACAGTTCGAGAGCATTTCTCATTAGCCAACAGCTGCTCTTTTGTGGATAGGAAGGATCTACAAGACGTGCTGCGCCTATATGCCCAGGGGTACTTTCCGTTGGGCATGAAGCATGGCATTGCCTGGTTCGACCAACGGGCCTACGGCACCCCCTACCGGGCCCTGATGCCTCTTGACGAACGCTTTCACATTCCGCGCAGCCTGCGACGAGTGCTGAACAGCGGGCGTTTTGAGGTGTACATTAACCGAGACTTTACTGGGGTTTTAGCAGGCTGCGCTACCCGTGGTGGCTCCTATTCCAGCGAAACCTGGCTCACCCCAGAGGTGGCCCGGCTGTACCTAGGCCTCCACCAGCACGGCTATGCCCACAGTTTTGAGGCCTGGCACCAGGGCAAGCTGGCCGGGGGTATTTTGGGTGTAGCATTGGGGGCTGCGTTTATCGGCGACAGCATGTTTTATAGCTTCGCTAACGCCTCCAAGGTGGCCCTTGTGCGGCTGGTGGAGCACCTGCGCGACAGGGGTTTTGAAATTTTTGACGTACAAGTGCAGAATCCCCACCTGGCTCGATTCGGGGCCTACGAGGTGGATCCCCTCGAGTTCCGTATGCGGCTGTTCCAAGCCATCCAGAAGCCGGCCCGGTTTGTTTGACGAGCCAGGCTTTAGCGCTTGGCCATCGGTATGTAGGGAAGGTCAAGCTTCCCGGTGTACTGGCAGTCGGGGCGCAACAGACGGTTATCCACCTTAGCGTACTCGAGGATGTGCGCGCACCAGCCCGAGATGCGGGCTACAGCAAAGATAGGCGTAAAGAACTCGGTGGGGTAGCCCAGATCAGAGTAGACCACCCCGGAATAAAAGTCGACATTTGGATAGATGCCCTTGGGGTTGTAGATGGCGCCAGCCTGGCGCTCGAGCTCCTTCAAAATGGCGTACTCCTTGCTGTGCCCGTGCCTGGCTGCTACCTTCCCAGCATACTTATCGAGCACCCCAGCCCTGGGATCGTAGGATTTGTACACACGATGGCCCATGCCCATTACGCGCCCCCTCTTGGCTTGTAGATCGGCCAGCCAAGCCGAAACATTCTCGGGCGCACCAATCTCAGCGATCATTTTCATCACCGCCTCGTTGGCCCCTCCGTGGCGGGGCCCCTTGAGCGCCCCCACTGCCGCCACAACGGAACTGTAGATGTCGGCCTGGGTGGAGTAAGTTGCAATAGCAGTAAAGGTAGAGGCATTGAACCCATGCTCAGCCTGTAAAATCAGGGCCACATCCATCAGCTTGGTTGCTTCCTTGCTGGGGAGTGTGCCGTTGGACATGTAGAGGAAGTTGGCTGCGTGGGACAAACCTTTGCGGGGTGCGAGAATTTTTTGTCCCTCACGGTGGCGCTTGGTAGCTGCCACAATAGTGGCAAACTTGGCTATGAGCGAGAGCGATTTCTCGTAAAGCGCCTCGAGCGATACATCGCTTTCAGTAGGGTCGGTCATGCCCAGCTCGCTCACCGCAGTACGCAGCATGGACATGGGGTGTGCATCGCGGGGGAACTGTTTGATCTGCTTGACGAGAGTGGGTGGCAGGGCCCGTAGCGAGGCCAGCTTAGCGCTAAAGGCCTTAAGCTCAGCCTTGTTGGGTAGTCGCCCATGCAGAAGTAAGTAGGTCACCTCCTCAAAGGTGGAATGCTCAGCCAGATCCTGGATTTTGTATCCAGCGTAATAGAGGCGGCCCTGCTCACCATCAATGAAACACAGGCTGCTTTCGGTAAAGACCACATCCTCCAGGCCTCGAGCAATGGTAATGGTTGAACTCATGGCTTCTCCTTTGGCGCTCGACCGTAATCGGCCACTGGATGCATTTTATCGCGCTTTCTACACCGAAACACCGCACCAAAGCTCATAGTCCTGCAGTGTAGTTACACTAGGTTGCTCGCCACACACCGGGCAGTCTGAGCGACGAGAAAAGGCCACGTGACGGAAACTTGCTTGCAAGCCGTCATACAACAGCAGCCGACCGGACAGCACCTCTCCTAGGTTCAGCAACAGCTTTAGCGCCTCAGTAGCCATCAGGCTGCCGATCACACCGGGGAGCACCCCAAACACCCCGGCTTCTGCGCAGCTGGGAACGGTCCCTGGTTTGGGCGGCTGAGGGAACAAGCAGCGGTAGCAGGGACCTCCCCGATAATGAAAAACCGAGAGCTGACCCTCAAACTGATGGATGGCTCCGTAAACCAGGGGTTTATCTAGCAAAACACAGGCATCGTTGAGTAAGTAGCGGGTAGGAAAGTTGTCGCTGCAGTCGATGATGAGGTCGTATGGCTCGAGCAACTCGAGGGCGTTTGCAGCGGTAATGCGCTGGGCATAAGCCTCTATTCGCAGGTGGGGATTCAGGCTTTCTAAGCGGCTCTTAGCCACCTTAGCCTTAGGCTGTCCAATGGAGGTGGTGTCGAAAAGCACCTGCCGCTGCAAGTTAGACAGGTCTACCCTATCCATTTCTACCAGGCCTAAGCGACCCACCCCTGCTGCGGCCAGGTACATGAGCACCGGAGAGCCTAGGCCCCCCGCACCTACCACCATTACTGCACCTCGCTTAAGCCTGGCCTGGCCTGCTCCCCCCACCCCAGGTAGAACAATATGGCGTGCATAACGGTCCAGCTCTTGCTTGGTCCACATACCAGCACTATAGCAGCACCTAACGCTCCTCAAACCAGACCGGTACCTCTTCCCCTTGCGGCAGCCAAAAGGCCCGCAGGTGTTCTGTGCGCATGTCGAAGATTACATAGGGAACGCGCCAGAAAGCCTGAGCGCGGTCGGTTTCACTGGGTTGCGCGGGCCCTTTAGGGTGGGAGTGAAAAATTGCCACGAGCTCGAGACCTGCCCGCTCGCCATGTCGGAGCGCTTGGATGAGGGAGTGGGCTTCCGCCAGGTAGCCCTCCCAAGGCCGTAGGTGAATGTTGGGCAAAGGCCAGACCTCTAGAACCCACCCAGCCCGGCCTAACCACAGACCCACCCCCTCGTGGGGCATGACCCCCCGCAGGTGGAAAAGGGTGTGCTCGAGGCATACCTTGGGCAGGCGCACGACCATGGGTGAGAGGGTTAGGTACTTGCGGCTGGGTGCCTTCTTACTGATATTCCAGGAACCCCCTGAAGCGTGGGCAGTAATCAAGAGATCATTCTGTACTGACCTACCCCAAAACGATTTAGGGAGTACACCGAGCCCCAGGCCGACCCCTAGTTGAGCTGGGCTAGCGCGGCCTGCAGTTGCTCTGGGCTCATGTAGCCTGGTACCGCCCCCACCAGCCTGCCCCTAGCGTCATAAAAAAAGTTGCTGGGATAGCCATTTACCCTCAAGGACTTGGAAACTGTGCGCAAGGCATCCTGATACACCACCGCACTGGAAAAGCCCCTGGTGTCGTGAAACTGGCGTACCAGTTGGGCTGGCTCGCCGTCGTTCACAAAGGCGAACTGAACATCTGGACGCTGGCGGGCTATCGCTTCGAACTCGGGGAGCTGCTGTTGGCAGTACGAACACCAGGTAACCCAGACGGTGAGCACGGTGGGCTTTCCGCTCTGCAGCTGTACGCTGCTTCCATCCAAGCGAAGCAGCTGAGTCTGCGGCAAGTCCCCAGCCCGTTGCGGGGGGGTAGAAAGCAGGGCCAGGGCAAGCAGGCCGACCGCAATGAAAGCGACAAGGCCTAGTTGCAAAGCAGGGGGAAGTTTTTTGGGCGCGGCGTTCATCTAGATAAATTTAGCAGGGCTTTGGCCTTCAATGTGTTCAGCGCTTTCAAAATCCGGTAAAGCAGGATGACAAACCCAGCGCACAAGAGCGCTCGAGACGACCGCGTATACTGCCCATGTGTCTCCTCACCCCCACGCACCCCCTAAGGCCGAACAGGTGGCAATCCCACCCCTGGTGCAAAAAAACACCTGGCTGCTGGCCACCACCCAGGCCTTCAACGGGGCTGGCATGCAGCTCATACCCACCTTTGGAGCCATCCAGGTGGTGCTGCTGTTGGGCAATGCTACCTTCGCGGGTCTGGCCAGCGCACTTCTAGCCCTGTCCAGGGTCATGACGGCACATTTCGTGGGCCGTCTAGCCGACCGGCAGGGAAGGAAGGCCGGGCTATACCTGGGATTGTGGCTGGCGCTGGTAGGGGCCTTGCTCACCGGCACCGCCACCCTGTTGGGCTCGTTTGCCTTGTTTTGTCTGGGCGTGCTGGTGTTTGGCAGTGGGGTGGGGGCGGTGCAGCAGATGCGGGTGGCCGCAGCCGACATGTACCCCCCCAGCCGGCGGGCCGAGGGGCTCAGCCTGGTGGCAATGGGTTCGTTGTTCGGTGCGGGCCTCTCCCCTCTGGTGGTTTGGACGGCTGAGCAGCTGGGGCTGGCCCTGGGGGTGAGCGAGATTGCCCTGGCCTGGCTGATGGTGCCGCTACTGATCCTACCGAGCTTTTTGCTGGTAAACAGCATTCGACCTGACCCCAAGCAGATGGCCCTCGAGCTCGACCGCTATTACCCGGCCTGGGCCTTGCACAGCACTGCTTCGACCTCGGAAAACCTCGAGCAAAAAGACCTGGCCCGCGTCCGGGTGGCGGCCATCCTGACAGCGGTCACGGTGCAGGGGCAGATGGTCATGATGATGGCCATGACGGCGCTGGCGCTCAAGGCCCTCGACTGCAGCCTTTCGCAAATCTCTTTTTCGGTGGCGCTGCACGTAATGGGCATGTTTGCTTTTTCCTGGCCCATTGGCCGCCTGGCCGACCGCCTGGGCCGCAAGCCGGTGATTTTGGCGGGGCTGGTAGTAGCGGGGCTGGGGGCCTTGCTGGTGGGGCTGGGCGAGGGCTACTGGGTGATTACCGCCGGCACTTTTCTGGTGGGGCTGGGCTGGTCGGGGGCTTTCTTATGCGCCAACACCATGCTGACCGACGTGACGCCACCCACCCGGCGCGGCCAGGCCATTGGGGTACTCGAGCTCTGGTCCAATGCTGCTGGCATGAGCCTGCCCATCCTGGGAGGATTGATCGTAGAGGGACTCGACCTACAGGCCCTGGGCCTTTTTGGGGCACTCTTGGTGCTCTTGCCGCTCTACAATTTATCTTGGGTACGGGAGCGGCTGCCCGGCCATTACCACCCCTAGCCAGCTTTTGGAGCATGAGCTTGCCTGAAGCGCTACTTCCTTACAGCACCTACGCGGAGTGGCTGCGTAACCTGGATGGCTATGCCGGACAGCTTGCCTTTGTGCGGGTACTGCCCCCGCAGCCTCCAGAAAAAGTTCCCTACGACGGTATTTTCTCGGGTGTGCTGATGGCCTTGAGGCTGCAGCCCTACCGCTTTCAGGCTGAGGCCTTGGCCCAGCTCGAGCAGGGCCAGCACCTGGTGATGAGCACCTCTACGGCCTCCGGCAAGAGCCTGGTTTTTCAGGCTCCGGTGCTGAAAGCAGCCCTAGAGGGCCAGACCTCGCTGTTGCTCTACCCCACCAAGGCCCTGGCCCACGACCAGCTCGGGCGCTTAAGGCAGATGGGCAGGGCGCTCGAGGTCGCCGACAAAATCTACGCCTACGACGGCGATACCCCCGACTCCCAGCGCAAAAGAGCTAGGGAGAGGGGACGAGCCCTCCTCACCAACCCCGATATGCTGCACTTCGGCCTGCTGCCCCACCACGGGGAGTGGGCCGGGTTTCTCGCTAGGCTACGGTACATCGTGCTGGACGAACTGCACGCCTACCGGGGGGTGTTTGGCACACATACCGCCCTGATTCTGCAAAGGCTGTTGCGGCTGGCCTGGCACTACGGGGCCAGCCCCCAGGTGATTGCGGCCAGCGCCACCATCGCCAACCCTGCCGAGCACGCCCAGAGCCTGACCGGCCTCTCGTTTGCCCAGATCACCGCCAGCCTGCGGGGGGCTGAGCGTGAGTTTGCGGTCTGGGTGCCCAAGGCCCTGGACAAGGCGGGCAACAACCGCCGCAGCCCCAACCTCGAGGCGGCCTGGCTGGCCCGCCATGCCGCCGAACAGGGGCTACGCACCCTGATTTTTACCAACGCCCGGCGCACCGCCGAGCTGGTGGCCCGCTACGCCGCCGACGAGCGGGTACGGCCCTACCGGGCCGGCTATACCGCTGCCGAACGCAGAAAGCTGGAACAGGCTTTGCAGGAAGGCGAAGTTCGAGTGCTGGTGAGCACCAGCGCGCTCGAGCTAGGGGTGGACATTGGGGGGCTGGACGCTGTGATTCTGCTAGGTTATCCGGGCTCGGTGAGCTCGTTTTGGCAGCGGGCCGGGCGGGCCGGACGGGGAACAAGACGCGCACTGGTGCTCTGGATCCCCCGCGAAGACCCCATGGACGCCTATTTTGAACAGCACCCCGAACTGCTCTTGACGGGCGCGCCCGAGGCGGCCATTGCCGACCCCGACAACCCCACGCTCTTTCCCCTGCACGCCCACTGTGCCGCGCGGGAACTACCCATTGCCCTGCCCAGCACCACCCAAGACCCCGACCCCTTTTACAAGCCCTGGCAGAACATCCAGCCCCCCCTCATTGAAAAGTACGGGCGGCTTTACTCTCCGCTGCGAAACCCGCACCGGGAAGTGGTACTGCGGGGCTTTGGCAGCAGCTTTAGCCTGCGCGACAGCAGTGGGGAGCTCTTAGGCACCCTGGACGAGCGCCAGGCCTACTGGGAGGCCCACCCGGGCGCGGTTTATCTTCACCAGGGCGAAACTTACCTGGTGCGCAACCTCGACCTCGAACGACGGGAGATTGTGCTCCTGCCAGGCCTCGAGGACTACTACACCCAGCCCCGGGCCGAGACCGAAATCGAGGTGCTGCAGGGCGAGGAGATTCTGGAGGGAGTCTGGGTGGGGCCGGTGGTGCTGCGGGAGCGGGTGACGGGCTATGTGAAAAAGCGCTTCATAACCGAGACTGTGCTGGAAGAAGTGGCGCTCCTGATGCCCGAACTGACCTTCCAGACCGAGGCGGTCTGGTTTCACCCCTGCGAAGGCTTAGCAGTGCTGCCCACCCTGGAGGAAGCCCGCCAGCCCGACGAGATTCTTCTGACCCAGGCCCTGCTGCCCTCGGCCCTCCACGCCCTCGAGCATACCCTGATTGGCCTCTTACCCCTCTTTGTGCTGGCCGAACGGCAGGACCTCGGCGGGGTTTCCTACCCCTTCTACCCCCGGCCCTTGCCCTCGAGGGGCGGCCCCACCATCTTCATCTACGATGGTTATCCGGGCGGGGTGGGGTACGCTCGAGCGGCGGCGCGGCAGTTCCCCCGCTGGATAGCCGCCGCCCGCGACCTGCTACAGCGCTGCCCATGTGAGGAAGGCTGCCCGCGTTGCATCCTGTCTCCCAAGTGCGGCAACGGCAACCAGTATCTGGACAAACAGGCCGCCTTACTGCTGGCCGAGTCGCTTAGTGCCCATTACCGCAGCGGAAAGCCCAACTGATGAATGAACTCATTGCCCCGATGGTAGATTCGCTCGAGTCCGACCCCAAGGTAACAAGGGTGCTACCAGCTCCCGCGCGGGACGATGCTACCCCCTCACCCGCAGCAAAACTGCCCTAACCCTCATTGACTGGATTCTGCCGAGAATAGACTAAACCCCTGTGGGCCTGCCTTCGCTAAATGATGTGATTGCCGCCATCGCCACACCCCCCGGCAAGGGCGCGGTGGGGATTGTGCGGGTCTCGGGCAACGGCGCTCTAGAACTGGTCTCGAGGCTCTGGCAGGGCAAAAACCCTTGCAGGCTGGCCGGTGGGCGCTTTACCTACGGCAAAATCTGTGACCCGAAGACCCGGGAAGTGCTGGACGAGGCGCTGTTGTTGGTCTTCCGCAAGCCGCACTCCTACACCGGCCAGGACAGCGTCGAGCTGCACACCCACGGCTCGCCTGCGGTGTTGCGCCGGGTTTTGCAGGCACTCTTCGAGCTAGGAGCCCGCCCGGCCCAGCCCGGCGAATTCACGTTGCGGGCCTACCTGAACGGAAAAATGGACCTGGCCCAGGCCGAGGCGGTGTTGAGCCTGGTGGAGGCCGAGTCGGACGCCGCCCGGCGGCAGGCCTTGCGGGGCCTCTGCGCGGGGTTGTCGCAGAAGATCACCCACCTCTGCGAGCAATTGTTCGACCTGCTGGCGCACATCCAGGCCTGGCTGGACTACCCCGAAGAAGGGGTCGAACCCGCCCAGATTCAGAAAACCCTCGAGCCTGTCTTGCAGGAAATCGGCCACCTGCTGGCCACCGCCCCCGCCGGGCGCATCGCCCAGAAAGGGGCCCGGATTGCCCTGGTGGGGGCCCCCAATGCGGGCAAGTCCAGCCTGCTCAATGCGCTTTTGGGCTACGAGCGGGCCATCGTCACCCCCATCCCAGGCACCACCCGCGACTACCTGGAAGCTCCGCTGGAGATTGCCGGGGTGCCCATTGTGGCTATAGACACCGCCGGAGTCCGGGAAACCCACGACCCAATCGAGAAAAGCGGGGTGGAACGGGCCTTACAGATCGCACAGGAAGCCGACCTGGTGCTCTACCTGGCCGACCAGAGCCAGCCCCACCCCACCCCGCCACCGCTGCCCTGGGCGCGCACCCTGAAGGTAGCCACCAAGGCCGACCTGGCCCCCGCCTGGAGCGATGCCTCCTACCTGAAGGTCTCGAGTCAGACCGGCCTGGGCCTGCATGAGCTGCGCCAGCAAATCCACCAGCGGCTTCTAGGCCAGGCCCCCGAGGGGGAGCTATGGGTCAGCAACGAGCGCCACGTGGAGGCCCTGCGCCGGGCCCAAACCCACCTTATCGAAGCCCTGCAAGCCCCCCAGGACCTGGCCGCCCTCTCGATCGAGATGGCCCTGGATGCGCTGGCCGAAATCCTGGGCAAAGACGTTTCGGAAGAGGTGATTGACCGAGTATTCCGCAACTTTTGTGTGGGCAAGTGAAAAGTCGAAGGCAAAAAGCCAAGCACCCCTCGAGCTTTGTCCTTGAACTTCCCACCCTGATGACGCGCATTCGTTGAAAAGCGGCTTCTGTCCTTTGTCCTGAGGGTAATCGTCCCTGGGTGAACAGCGGGGCCAGCCGTCTGTCCCGAAGGGGATCGTCCGCTTGGTGAACAGCCGCTTTAGCGGTCTGTCCCGAAGGGGATCGTCCCCGGGTGCACAGGCCGGTCGGGGCTATGTCCCAAAAGACCGTCCCCTGCACTTGTACGGTGCTGGCAGCCCACGTAAACTTGCCGCCATGGAGGAGCCCAAAGCGGTGGTCTCAAAACGCAGCCTGCAGACCTATGTGGTTGCGGTAGGGCTGATGGTCATGGGCCTGGCCCTGGTAGCTTTATGCAGCGCCGCCTGGCTACAGGGCCTCGAGCCGCGCTGGTCGGTGATTCTGTTTGGGCTGCTGGGGGTTTACATGGTGCTACTCGGGGTGGATGAAGGCTGGCTGAGCGGCCTCGAGGTCACCCCCACCCACCTGCGCATCCAGAGCTTTGGCCGCTGGACGGAACACCCGCTGCCCCGCGTTGAGGCCGTGGATGGCCTGCGGGACATCCTGGGCGGTGGAATCCAGCTGGTTCTGATAGCCAGCGAAGGCGAGGCCATCCGGGTTCCGCTGCGCCGCTACGCCAACGCTGGCCCCCTGGCCCAGGGCTTGCTGGATGCGTTGTGGTTGAAAAACCCCCAGCTTATCCTGATGCCCCGTTTGGCCAGGCGGCTGGGCCAGCCCCCCTTCGGGGTTTTGGCCGCCAAGAAATCCAGGCGTTAGCCTCTATGATTGAGGTATGGAGCTGGCGTGGGTAGGGGCCGCCTATGGGCTGGGGTTGCTGGCAAGCCGCTTTGGCCTGCCACCCCTGGTGGGCTATCTGGGGGCGGGTTTTGTGCTCTGGGGGTTTGGCTACCAGGACAGCCGCTTCCTGGGGGAAATTGCCGATGTGGGCGTGCTGCTGCTTTTGTTTACGGTGGGCCTGAAGCTCCGCTTTGCCAGATTAGTGCGCCGGGAAGTGCTGGGCGTGGGGGGGATCCATCTGGTGCTTTTCGCCCTGCTGCTGGGCCTGATCACCCTTTTGCTGGGCATGAGCACCGATGCGGCGCTTTTTGTAGGGGTGGGGCTGGCCTTCTCGAGCACCGTTCTGGCCGTCAAGCTGCTGGATGACCGGCGGGAGCTTTCCACCTTTCACGGGCGGGTGGCGGTAGGCATCCTGGTTTTGCAGGACTTGGTCGCGGTTGGGCTACTGGCCTATGCCGGCGTCAAAAATCCAACGCCCTGGGCCTTGCTCCTTCTGGCCCTGCCTCTGCTGCGCCCTCTTGTGGGCTGGATTCTGGAAAAAAGCGGCCACGACGAGCTTTTGTTGCTGTACGGCCTGGGCTTGTCCCTAGGGGGTGCTAGCCTAGCGCAAAACCTGGGGGTATCGCCGGAGCTGGGGGCTTTGCTGATGGGCGCGGCCCTGGCAGGACACCCGCAAACCTCCGAGCTTTCGCGTACCCTGTGGGGCCTGAAAGAGGCTTTCCTGGTGGCCTTTTTCCTGGATATTGGGCTGATGGGCCTACCCTCGGCCTCGGCGCTGCCGCTGGCGCTGGGTTTTATCCTGCTCATACCGCTTAAGGCCGTCTTGTTCTTCGCTCTGTTCATCGCCTTTGGCTTGCGGGCTCGCACTGCCTTTGTGACCAGCGTTTCGCTCGCCAGCTACAGTGAATTCGCCCTGATTACCAGTGTGGCCGCCGTAGAGGGGGGTCTGTTACCGGAGTCCTGGGGCCAGCTGGTGGGGCTGGTGGTGGCGGTCTCGCTGGCCCTGGCCGCCCCCCTCAACCGGTCGGTACACAGCCTGTTTCAGCGCTACGAGCATTTCCTGCTGCGCTTCGAGCGCAAGGGACGGCACGCCGACGACGAACCTACCAGCCTGGGCGGGGCCGAGTGGCTGGTGGTGGGAATGGGCCGCACTGGTGGGGCCGCCTACAAGATGCTGGCCAGCCAGGGCTACCGGGTGGTAGGCCTGGATGCGGACGAAGGCAAGCTGGAGTTCCACCGGGCTAAAAAGCGTCAGGTGCGCTACGGCGACGCCGAAGACCCCGAGCTATGGGAGCGATTGGACTTGACGGGACTCAGGGGCGTATTGCTGACCCTGCCCGACCTCGAGGCCAAGCTTCGGGCGGCCCGTGGCCTTAAGCAGCGGGGCTTTAGTGGAATCATTGCCGCTACCAGCTACCACCGCGAAGAAGACCCGATCCTGCTCGAGGCCGGCGTAACCCTCATCTCGCACCCCTTCGCCGAGGCCGGAGAACGGCTGGCCGAACGGGCTATGGGCCTGAACATTATCCCTGAGTCGGATGACCCCATGCTGGCCGACACGAGAACAGTCTGATTTAGGGGTGTTCTGCCAGCGTCCAGGCTTTCTTGCCTATGCCCGGAACCTTACTTACCACAAAACCGGCCGCTGCCAGGTCGCGCCGAAAACGTCCGGAAACCGAGTAGGTTGCCAGCCGTGCGCCACTACTGGCAGCTAAAAATAGCTTTTCCAGCACGCGGGGCTGCCAGGGCTCGGGGTTGACCCTGGGACTGAAGGGATCGAAATAGATGGCGCTGGCCCACCCCACTGGAAAAAGCGCAGCGGTGACGTCCTCGAAACGAACCTCGAGGCGTCCCCAGGGGCCCTTTAGGCAGAGTGAACCCTGCGGATGAGCCGGCCAGCGCTCTAGCAGGCTCGCCCATATCCGCTGGGATGGTGCCGAAAGGGGAAGCTCCACCGCGGACAGAATCCCGCGGGAAACCGGGAAGCCTTCGTAGCTGAGGTATTCCAGGTAGACCCCCCGGGCTAGACAGTTTTCCAGTGTGGCACGAAAATTAACCCCCAGGCCAAAGCCTATCTCCAGCACCCTGGGGGCCGGGTGCTGATGGGTCTGGGTCAGCTTCAGGTAAAGCTCGTTGGCCTGCATCCAGGCCCCATGCCGCGAGCTGTAGGCCTCGCCAAATACCGGGTGCACCAGGGTGAGCGAGCCATCCTGGGTTTGCAGGGGCTGGTAGGGCTTCAGCTCAGGTTTCAATCTCTACCTTCTGGGCTTCCTCTTGCATTAAGTTCCACAGCGCCTCTACGTGGCTGCGTTCGGTGCTTTCAGCCCCGATCGAGACCCGCACCACCCAACGCCCTTTCAGCAGGGCTGGGGTTAGGAAGGCCCGGCCCGAGCGGTTGACGCGGGCCACCCAGTTTTGCGTGTGCCGATCGAGCTGCTCGGGCGAGAGGTGGCCCGGATTGTAGCGCACACAGAGCGTCTGGAAGGGCACCGGGGCCAGCAGTTCCCAGCCGGGGGTCTGCCGCACCTGGGCCTCGAGCCACCTGGCATTGGCTATATCGCGCCGCAGGCGGGCTTGCAGTCCCTGAACCCCCTGGTCGCGCAGGGTGAACCAGAGTTTGAGGGCTCGGAAGCGCCGCCCCAGCGGGATGCCCCAGTCCTTGTAGTTTTTGACCTGTCCATCGGCGGCGGAGTGCAGGTAGGAGGGGTTGGTGGACATGGCCCGAATCAGGTGCTCCGGCTCGCGCACAAAGTATAGCGAGCAGTCGAAGGCCACCCCCAGCCACTTGTGGGGGTTGATGACAATGGAATCGGCCTGCTCGATGCCATCCCACAGGTGGCGGCACTCTGGCAGAATCATAGCCGAGCCGGCCATAGCAGCATCCACGTGCAGCCAGAGGCCATAACGCTGGCACAGCTCTGCGATTCCCCGCACTGGATCGATGGCGGTAGTGGTGGTGGTGCCCACCGTTGCCACCACCGCACAGGGCTTGCGGCCTTCGGCCAGGTCACGCTTTAGGCTGGCCTCGAGCTGATCTAGGCACATGGCGTGGTTTTCATCGGTTCCGATAAGGCGCAGGTTCTCGCGGCCAAAGCCCGCCAGCAGCACGGCCTTGGGTACGGAGCTATGGGCCTGATCGGAGGCGTAGACCGTTAGGGGTTGCGGCTCGGCCTGGAGCCCGCCCCGATCCTGGGACTGGCCGGTGGCCCACTCCCGGGCCGTAAGCAGCGCAACCAGCGTACCGCTGGAGGCGGTGTCCTGAATTACCCCTTGAAAATACTCGGGCAGGCCCAACATCTGCCGCAACCAGTCGGTCGTGACCTCCTCCAGCTCGGTCAGGGCAGGACTGGCCTGCCAGGTGATGCCGGTCTGGCCCAGCCCGGTGGCCACTAGGTCGGCCAGCACCGAAGATAGCGGAGCGTTAGAGGGAAACCAGGCAAAGAAATTCGGGCTTTGCCAGTGGGTCAAGCCGGGGAGAAGGGCCATGAGGTCTCGTTGCACTTCCTCAAAGCCAATCGCCTGCTGGGGCGGGGTGGGTGGAAACAGGGCTTTGACGGCCCCAGGCTGCACCTGCGCCATCACCGGCCTGGCCTCGAGCCCAGCCCGGTACCCGGCGATAAAGTCGATTAGCTGGTATCCCAAACGCCTGAACTCCTCGGGCGACATAACGCAAGAATAACTCGAGAAACGTCACACAACAGGTTAAAGCCAGGCTCAAGGTCAGTCCCAAGACCTCTTTAGTTCTCGCTCAAACTCCGGCCCATGACACAACCTAGCCTGCAAGCATGGTGCTAAGGCTACTGATGCCCGTTCTGCTTACATTGCTTACCCCCATCACGCTGGCCGCACCCACCATGGTGGAGGCGATTGTGCAGCTAGATGGGCCACAACTACCCAAAGGGCAAGCCCAGGCCGAGATCAAGCGCTTGCTCAAGGCCCACCTGGGCCAGATGCAAGGGCGGCTTAGCATCAAAGCCAGTAAGGGGTTCTGGGCCAGCCAAAGCTTTTTAGTGCGCTTACCGGAGTCGCAGCTTAACCGCCTAGCCCAGATTCCCGGCGTACGTCGGGTCTATCCAAACCGCCCGGTGCAGCTTAGCCAGCCCGTGGCCTCGGCCTTATCCAACCCAGCCGAGAGCGGAAGCAACTGGGCCTTGCAGCATATAGGCGCGCCCGGCCTGTGGGCGGCAGGAATGCGGGGTCAAGGCATCCGCATCGGCCACCTGGACACCGGTGTGGACGCATCCCACCCCGAGCTGCGCGGAAAAGTGGTGGCCTTCGCAGAGGTAGGCCCCGACGGCACACCCCGCCCCCACGAGCCCTACGACTCCTCACTGCACGGCACCTTTACCGCCGGCCTGCTGGTCGCCGACCATGTGGGTGTAGCCCCAGAGGCACGCCTGGTCTCGGCCCTGGTTCTGCCGGGCGGCTACGGTACCTTAGCCCAGGTACTGGGCGGCCTGGACTGGGTGCTCGAGCAAAACGTGCAGATCGTTTCCATGTCTTTGGGCCTCGAGGGAGTCTGGAGCGAGTTCGTGCCGGTGATCGAACGCATGAAACAGATGGGGGTGTTGCCGGTATTCGCCATCGGCAACTCAGGTGGAACCCCAGCCTCACCCGGCAACATACCGGGCGTCCTGGGGGTAGGGGCCATCAACCCTGCCAACCAAGTAGCGGGCTTCAGTAGCCGTGGTGAGGTGCGCTGGGGTGCGCCCTATCACACCGTTGTGAGCAAGCCCGACCTGGTCGCCCCAGGGGTGGATGTGCGCTCTACCGTTCCTGGGGGACGCTATATGGCTATGAGTGGAACCTCAGTCAGCACCGCCATCGCTGCTGGAGGTGCAGCCTTGCTAATGTCCGGGGGCTTCAAGGCCGAGCAGGTACGGCAGGCCCTTCTGCATACAGCCTTACCTTTACCGTCGGCGGGCAGTGGCAGGGGACTGATCCGGCTGACGGAAGCGCTGGCTGCGCTAAGGCCCACCCCACCTAGCCCACAGGTGAGCCCACCCACCCCCCGAAAAACCGCTCTCCTGGTGGTCGAGGTCTCCGAGGCAGAGGCAGCGAAAAAGGCCCTGGAGGGTCTGGGTTTTGGCATCACCTTGCTGCAGGCCAGCCCCGAAAGACGGCCAGAAGCTGGAAAAGTGGCGGAATACCCGCTGGTGATCTGGGTTCTACCGCCCGACTGGAGCAACCACTGGCCGGAGAGCCAGCGCAAGATGCTGCGCTCCTACGTAGAGCAAGGCGGCAGGCTCATGCTCATCGCTAGTAGCCCCAACCAGCAGCCCCTGGCCGAGTCCAGCACCTTTGGCAAGGGCAAGGCCAGCTTTGTCAGCGGCGACTTGGGCCGCATGGGCCTCGAGCAGCAAGCACAAGTTCTGCAAAACCTCATCCAGCAGCTCCTGCGCTAGCCGACTAGCCCGGTTTGGTTGAGCCAGGAAGACCGGCGTGGAGGCCCTTTTTGTGTAAATATTCACGATATAAAAGTTTGTGAATATCTTCCTTGCTAATACTTAGCCACCCTGCTGGGCTTTTCACAGCCTGCGCGTTAGCATACAGACATGAAAATTGAAGCCGCTGAACTGCGCCTTATATCCCTGCCGCTTAAGTTTCGCTTTGAGACTTCTTTTGGGGTGCAGACCGAGCGCCACCTCATCATCTTGACGCTCTACGGCGAAGGCCTCGAGGGCTACGCCGAGACCGTGATGGAGTTCACGCCCCACTACCGCGAAGAGACCATCCCTGGGGCCTGGGCCCTGCTGGAAGAGCTTTTGATTCCCAAGGTGCTGGGCAAAGACCTCGCCAACCCCGAACAGCTATGGGGCGAGATAGCCGGTTTCAGAGGCAACAAGATGGCCAAAGCTGCCCTGGAGATGGCCTTCTGGGACCTGTGGTGCAAGAGCCTGGGGCAGCCGCTCTGGAAGGTGCTGGGGGGTGTGCGCAGCGAGATTCCGGTGGGCATCAGCCTTGGCATAGAACCTAGTCTCGAGGCCACCCTGGAGAAGGTGGGCTGGGGGCTGGCCCAGGGTTACCGGCGCATCAAGCTGAAAATAAAGCCTGGCTGGGACGTCAAGCCGGTGATGGCGGTGCGCGAAGCCTACCCCGAGGCCAACCTCACCGTGGACGCCAATTCGGCTTACAACCTGAGCGATATCGCCACCTTCAAGGCCTTGGACGCGGCTGGACTCGACTACATCGAACAGCCCCTGGCCTTCGATGACATCCTAGACCACGCCAAGCTGCAGGCCGCCATCGCCACCTCCATCTGCCTGGACGAGTCCATCACCTCACCCGAGGACGCCCGCAAAGCCCTGGAAGTCGGGGCCGGGCGGGTGATTAACCTCAAGCCGGGGCGGGTGGGCGGTATCCTGGCCAGCCGCAAGGTTCACGACATCACCCAGAGCTTTGGCCTGCCGGTCTGGATGGGCGGGATGCTGGAGGCCGGGATTGGCCGGGCCGCCAACATCCACGTGGCCACCCTACCCATGTTCACTAAGCCCGGTGATACCAGCAGCGCCAGCCGCTACTGGCAGGAGGACATCATCGAGGAGGCCCTTGAGGTCAAAAGCGGCTTGATGCCCGTACCCCAGGGGCCGGGCCTGGGCGTCACGCTCAAACGCGACCTAATCCAAAGCCTGACCGAGAAATCGGCCTACGTGACCTGCAGCAGCTAAGCCTCCCCGCAGCTTATGGACGTGGTGATTCGCGAGCTACACCAACCCGAGGAAATAGCCCAGATTCCCCGGCTCGAGCAGGCCATCTGGAACGACCCCGCGACCATCCGCCGGGGGACCCTTATGGCCTTGGTGCACGAGGGGGCCCTGCTGGCGGGTGCATATTTGCTCGAGGGCTCTAACGAACGCTTGGTGGGCTTTGTCTTCGGCTTCCCTACCAACCGCCCGAGCGAACACCACTCCCATATGACCGGGGTTCTGCCGGAGTTTCAGAACCGACAGATCGGACTACTCCTGAAGCGTTACCAACGCGACTGGGCCATAAGCAGGGGCTACGAACGGGTGGTCTGGACCTTCGACCCCTTGCGGGGCGCCAACGCCCACTTCAACCTGCACAAGCTAGGGGCTACCTTCAACCGCTACATCCCCAACTGCTATGGCCCCATGGGCGGCATCAACGCAGGCGCACCTTCCGACCGGGCCTACGCGGTGTGGGAGCTGCGCTTGCCTAGGGTTTTTCAGCGCATCTATAGTCCGCCCCCGCTCTTCGACCCCACGGGCCTACCCCAGGCCAACCTCGTTGAGGGGCAGATGCCGGTGGGGCTTGAGCTGTCCCTAACAGAAAAGCACATCCTGGTGCAAATCCCTGAGGACTGGGGCCAAATTCTGCAAACCAACCCTCCCCTAGCCCAAGCATGGCGCGCCCACAGCCGGGAGGTGTTCACGCACTACTTCCAGCAGGGCTACCGGGCGGTAGAGTTCGTGCGAAACCCCAGCCGCTACGTGCTGGAGCGAGAACCCTGAGAAAGGCACTAGGGGGAAGCCTTGGTTCTTAGGCCTGAGATATGGACCGCTGAGGTGGTGTATGTGGGGTTCGGCACCCCCATGCGGGAGGGCGGCCTGGTGGTGGTGGGCCAACAGGTGGCTGCGGTAGGCCCGCTAAGCGAACTGCGCTCAAACTATCCAGAAGCGCCGCTGGTGCACAAAGGCAAAGCCCTCACGCCACCGGTGGTGAACGCCCACACCCACCTAGATCTGTCTATGGTTCCCTACTTCCGCGGGAGCTATAGCAGCTTCATCCAGCACGTGATCGACCACAGTGCGCTGCGCACCCAGGAGGCCGCTCAACGGGGCCTGCACGAACTTCAGGCGCTGGCTGTGGGCGGCTTTGGCGACATCGTGCACAAGCCCGAGGTGCTGGCCTGGCTGTTGGAGCACAGCCCCCTGCCCGGCGTGGCCTACCTCGAGGTCATCAACCGAGACCCCACCCAGGCCGATGCGGTGGTTAGCCGACTGGCCCATCAGCTATCCGAGTGGCGCCGTCTTGGTAGCCGGCTAAAGGTAGGCCTTTCCCCCCACACGCCCTACAATGTGAGCGCGGCTTTGCTCAAAAAGCTGGTGGAGGTCGCCCGGCTGGAGGGCTTCCCCTTGCAGATGCACGTGGCCGAAAGCCCCGAGGAAACCGAGCTGATGACCCAGGGCTGCGGGGCTCTGCAAGAGATACCTCGGCGGTATGGCCTGCCCGCCTATCGGGACTGGCCCGGCCTCACCCCTGTGCGTTACCTGGCCGAACTGGGTGTGCTGGGGCCACACCTGACCATTGTGCACGGGGTACAGGTTGACGAAGAGGAGGTGCAGATGCTGGCCCAGTCGGGAACCCGCCTGGTTTCCTGCCCGCGCAGCAACGAGGGCCTGGCCTGTGGTGCGCTGCCCTGGGCGCTGTACCTGAAGCATCGGCTCGAGCCCGCCCTGGGCACCGACTCAAAGAGCAGCAGCCCCGACCTGGACGTGCGCAATGAGGCGCTTTTCCTATGGGAGCAGGTAGACCCTAGGGTTTTGGTACGGGCTGCCACCCGCAACGGCTACCGGGTGCTGGGCCTAAATACCCCTCGCATCACCCGCGGAACACCGGTTTCCCAAGTACAATCCTGGTAGTGAGCACGGCGGCTATAAAACACCGCACAAAGCCCCACTATGCAGATTGGTTCACTCATCGTCTATAGTGCATTCGTCGGAGCCCTAACCGGCGTTTTTGCGACAGGGTTTGTATTTGTTTTACAGCTCATCGAGCGCTATTTGCTGGGTGAAACCCTGGGCTACTTGCCACCTGGCCTGCCTGGCGAGGGGGGTCTGTCCCAGGTTTTTCGTGGGCCTACCTTCTGGTGGCTGGCCCTGCTGCTGCCCCTGGCCTTCGCAGCCTCGAGCTACCTGGGCTCAGGCCGGGGGCTGGGCTGGCTCTTAGCGGCCTACCGCGCGGGCCAGCCGGTACGGGCGCTCGAGTATTTTCGTGGCATTATCGGCTCGCTGGTTCAGCTTGGGGCAGGCTCACCCCTGGGTCGCGAAGGGCCTATGGCTGCCCTGGGCTTGTGGGTAGGCAGCGTGTTGGGGCGACGCATCCCGTTGGGGGAGTCGAGCCGGTTCCTGCCCTTTGCAGGGATAGCAGCGGGGTTCGCCGCGGCCTTTCATGCGCCCATGGCCGGCGCCCTGCTGGCCAGCGAGATCGTCTATCGGGGGCTGGCCCTCGAGGTCGGTGCCCTGGCCCCAGCACTGATCGGGGCCCTGGCCGGTTTTACCGTGTATGGGCTTTTTCATGGCTACGGGCCGCTGCTCGAGCTGCCCCCAGGGCCACTGGAATGGCCCCAGCTTTTCTTTGGCCTGACCATCGGCCTGGTGTGTGCTGGGGTGGGTACGCTCTGGCTCGAGTCCGAGCGGGTATTGCAGCGCTACCTACGGGCTCTGGGGTTCGGCCTACGTCACACTCTATTTGGCCTGATGCTGGCAGTAGTGTTGTTGCTCATGCCGGAGGCCATCGGTAATGGCCTGCCCTGGGTGCAGCTAGGCACCTCCCCCATCCTGACCCTACCTTTTTTGGGAACGCTGTTCCTGGTGCAGCTAGCCTTGCTGATCCTAGCCGGCGGTGTGCGGGCCTATGGCGGCCAGCTCACCCCGGCCTTGGCCCTAGGTGGCCTCAGCGGGCTTATCCTGGCCCAACTCCTAAGCGACGTTTTCCCTTCCATCGCCCCTTCACCCCAGGCCGCCGCACTGGTGGGCATGGCCTCGCTTCTGGCCGGCATAGCCCGTGCTCCCTTCGCCGCAGTGGTCCTGGTGGGCGAGATGGGCGGGTACAGTCTGCTGCCGCTGACGCTTCTGGGCGCGTTTGCCGCCTATACCTTCACCAGCCCGCGCGGGAGTTTGGAGAGCGTGGAGATCAACCGAGGTAAGGAAGTGCCAGCGGGACCTCCGCCTGAAAGCGCTCCGCAAACTTTACCCAAGCCTCTGCCCCCAACCTCGAGCGATTCGCCCTAAAGGCCTCCAAGCTGTACTCCCATTGGTAAAAGTCGCGGTAAAAGCAGAACACCTGTTCAGCCACCGCCTGGCCCTCCTCACCCACGTCCACATACACTGCTGGCCGGGGGATATCGCTGCGGTAGTAGTGCAGCATCCGCACATGTTGGCGGTACGGCTCCCCCACCAGCTTGGGAATGCGGCAGAACTTGAGGGCTGAGAGGGTGGCCCAGTAGGTGGCCCGGTGGTCGGGGTGGACGTCTAAAGGGTTCCAGGTAATCACCACATCGGGCTTCCAAGCCGCTATCACCCGGGCGATGGCCAGGGCTTCTTCGCGGCCTCCGGTCAGGCTCGAGTCGGCAAAGTCGAGAAATTGTGCCTCTGCACCGATCATTCGAGCCACGGTACGCCCGTGCTCCTCGCGGATACGCGCAACTTCTGTAGGGGACATCTCGCCGAACTGGCTGGCCAGCTCCCCTCGAGTAAGCCAGAGGATCCTAGCTGCGTCGCCCCGCATAACATGCTTGGCCAAGGTACCACTAACGCCTATTTCATCGTCTGGATGTGAAAAGATGGCTAGCAAACGCACGGAGAAGAGTATATCGCTAAAACTTGACGCCCCTAATACGGCCATGTACACTCAACCTTGCTTTGGAGTGGTGCCCGAGTGGTTGAAGGGGCACGCCTGGAGAGCGTGTATACGGATTCTCCGTATCGAGGGTTCGAATCCCTCCCACTCCGCCAGGAGGGCCTTTTCAGGCCTCGAAGGCCGGAACGGGTCCCGTCTTATCTACCCCTGCAAGCGACAGAGAAGGCCCGGCATACCACCAACATCGGCCAGGGGGAGACAGGTAACCCCCCTGGCTCGAGCGGCCAGAGGTGTCACATCTCCCAGCTCAAACCGACCTGCCAGGGGGTCTATGGGTCTAAGGCCAGTTCCTCGTAGGGCAGCTTCAGGTAGTCGGCCAGTACTTCCACCACCAGCTCGTGGTCTTCGCGCTGGGGCAGCCCCGAAACCGTAATGGCCCCGATGCACCCCACCCCCTGCACGAAGATGGGAAAGCTCCCCCCCTGGGCGGCATACTCGTGGGCAGCCAGTCCACGCTCCTCGAGGCTGCTCTCCTTCTGCTTAAGCGAGAGGCCCACCGCATAGGAACTGCGGTGAAAGCGCTGTACCACGTTGCGCTTGCGCCGAATGCAATCGGCGTGGTCGGGGGTAGTACCCGGCATGGCGTAGTAAAAGATAGGCTGGGTGAAAAAGCTGATGTCCATGGCAATCGCGCTGTGAAGGCGGTCGGCGGTCTCCTTGAGCCGCTGTCCCAGCTTCCAGGCCACCTCTGCATCAAAGCGCTCAAAGCGCAAGCGGGCCTCCTGTTCGGCAATAACTTGCAGGTCCTGTTCTATATTCATACCTGACCCTCCAAAGCAACCTCTCGGCGCTCGAGCGCGCTTATATGGGCGGCCTCGAGCAGCTCCATCAGCCGCACGGCCTGCTCAGGCGGCACCGGGTTGGGCCCTTGGCCCCGAATAGCGTCCCGCACCCCCTCGTAGTAACGCCGATAATCGCCAGCTTCGACAAAAATTGGCTCCGGGGGCTGCTTGAACCGGTAGAGCCAGGCCTCGCTTCCCTCAGGCTGCCAGCCCGGCGCACCCGGACGCAGCCCCTCTTTGAGGGCTTTTTCCTGGGAATCCAGGCCGTGCAGCACCAGGCTCCCCTGGGTTCCGTGCACCACAAAGCGAGGGCTGCCCCCCGGTACTAGGGCGCTAGCGTGCAGCACCACCCGCAGCCTCGAGTAGCGCAGCAGCACGTGAAAGTAATCGGGGGCCTGGGCGCCCTGCCGCTGTCTGCCGATATCAGCGAAGACAGCCTCCGGCCAGCCGAAAAGCAGCAGGGCCTGGTCGGCCAGGTGGGGCCCTAGATCGTACCAGATGCCGCTACCGGGGCCCGCCTGCTCGCGCCAGTGGTCCTGCACCTCCGGGCGGTAGCGGTCAAAGTGCGACTCGAAGTAGACCACCTCCCCCAGGCTACCGGCTTCCACAATTCTGCGCAGGGCCAGAAAATCGCCGTCCCATCGACGGTTTTGAAAGACAGAGAGCATCCGTCCCCGGGCTTCGGCCAGCTCGGCCAGGGTGCGGGCCTGGTGGGCATTGAGGGTAAAGGGCTTGTCCACCACCACATGCTTGCCCGCTTCCAGGGCGCGCCGCGTCAGCTCGAAATGGGTGGGGTTGGGGGTGGCAATCACCACCAGGTCAATTGCCGGGCTGGTGATAACCTCCTCGAAGGTAGTGCTCACCCAAACTTCGGGCCAGTCGGCACGCACTTTTGTGGGCTGGCTGCTTTGGATGGTCACCAGGTGCAGGCCTGGCACAGCCTGAATCAGCGGTGCATGAAAAACCTTTCCAGCCGTACCGTAGCCAATGAGTGCAACGTGAATGGGTAGGTTCATATCACCTCTTCTGCTCGAGCCCTCACAAACTAGCCTACTCACCTAACCCCTTTTTTAAGCGAGCAGGCGAAGCACGGCTTTCGCTTTAGCAGCAGGGTAAGGTGGTCACTTGGGCCTGCGCACCAGCCGGTGTATGCTTTGCATGTTGGCATGAGCACTACCGCACCCAAACCCCGGCTGGTAAGCCCCAACTTCATTACCGAAATCATCGAGGAGGACCTGCAAACAGGCCGCTATCAGAAGATAGTGACGCGCTTTCCCCCTGAGCCCAATGGCTATGCCCATCTAGGACACGCCATCGCCAGCTACATTGACTTTGGCATTGCCCAAGATTACGGGGGAGAGTGCCGCTTGCGTATGGACGACACCAACCCTGAGACCGAGCGGGCGGAGTATGTCGAGGCCTTGATCGCCGACATGCGCTGGCTGGGTTGGGACTGGGGGCCTAAGGTTAGCTACGCCTCCGACTACTTCGAAGAGCTCTACCAGATGGCCGAGCGGCTCATTCTAAAGGGCCTGGCCTATGTGGACAGCGTCTCTCCCGAGGAAATGGCTCGCTTACGCGGCACAGTGGAAAAGCCCGGTACCCCCAGCCCCTACCGCGACCGCAGCGCAGAGGAGAACCTGGATCTGTTCCGGCGCATGCGGGCTGGAGAGTTCCCCAACGGCGCCCACGTACTCCGGGCCAAGATAGACCTCTCGAGCCCCAACATGAAGCTGCGCGACCCGGTGCTGTACCGCATCGTTCACGCCGAGCATTACCGCACCGGCCACAAGTGGTGCATCTACCCTTCCTACGACTTCGCCCAAGCCACCACCGACGCCCTGGACGGTGTCACCCACAGCCTGTGTAGCCTCGAGTTCGCGGACAACCGGGCCATTTACGACTGGCTGATGGACCACCTGTGGGGTGAGCCACCCCTCCACCAAACCCCCCGCCCACGGCAGTATGAGTTTGGCCGTCGGAGCCTCGAGTACACCGTGGTCTCCAAGCGTAAGCTGCGCAAGCTGGTAGAAGGGGGCTACGTGCGGGGCTGGGATGACCCCCGGCTACCCACGCTGGCCGGGCAGCGGCGCCGAGGGGTGCGGCCCCAGGCCATCCGGCGCTTTGCGGGACAGGTGGGCATATCGCGCACCAACCGCACGGTGGACATCGCCCTGTTGGAAGGGGCCATTCGTGACGACCTGAACACCACCGCGCCGCGGGTCATGGCGGTGCTGCGCCCCCTCAAGGTTGTACTGACCAACCTAACCGAGCCTATACGCGTTACCCTGCCCTACTGGCCACACGATGTGATAAAGGGGTCTCCCGACGGTTTGCTGCCCCTGCCTGATGGGCGACGGGTCCGACCCGAGGAGGCCGTGCGCCAGATGACCCTAACCCGTGAAATTTACATCGAGGCCGACGACTTTTCCCTCGAGCCGCCCAAAGGCTTCAAACGCTTGACCCTAGGCGGCACGGTACGTCTGAAAATGGCCGGGGTGATTCGCTGTGACAGCTATAAAACCGATGAAAACGGCCAGGTGACCGAGCTTCACTGCACCCTCCTGTCAGAGGGGGCCAAAGCCGCCGGGGTGATTCACTGGGTGAGTGCGAGCGAGGCCGTGAAGGCCGAGTTTCGTCTCTACGACCGACTTTTTACTGTACTGCATCCCGAAGCCGAGCCCAAGGAGCACGAAGAAGAGCAGGAGACCCCCGAGGATCAGGACTTCCTTCGCTTCATAAACCCCAAAAGCCTCGAGGTTCTACACGGCTATATCGAACCCAGCGTGTTGTCGGATCCCAAGGATACCCGCTACCAGCTCGAGCGCAACGGGTATTTCTGGCAAGACCCTGTCGACTCCAGACCAGAGGCCTTGGTCTTCAACCGCATTGTAACCCTAAAGAACACCTGGGCGCCTGCTGGCGCACATGACCAAGAGGCTAAGCGCACCAGCAGGGCCAGAACCCCAAAAGTCTCTAGCCCCGCCACAACCCATACCCAAGCGCAACTGACCCCCGCACAGGAGTCTATCCTGCAGTCCTTTGTGGCCCAAGGCGTTCAGGAGGCTGAGGCGCGCGTCCTGGCACGCGAGCCTCAGCTAGCTGAATTTTTGCTGCAGGCCGCCCAGTCGGCGCCCTTGTCAACGTTGGCCCACTGGGTCGTCAACGACCTGGGGGCTGCCCTGCGCGCAGGCGAGTGCAAAATTACCCCTGCTGGGCTGGCCGGGCTGGTAAGGCTGCTCGAGACAGGGGAAATTAATACCCGCATCACCAAGGATGTTCTAGCCGAGGCCCTGCGAACGGGCGAAAACCCGGTGGAAATCGTCCAGAAAAGGGGGCTGAGGCAGGTCAGCGAGCCGAGGGTCCTCGAGCCCATTGTGGAGCGCGTCCTAAGTGCAAACCCCGACAAAGTGGCGGCCTATCGGGATGGCAAAACCGGCCTGCTGGGGTTTTTTGTGGGCCAGGTCATGCGCGAGACCCAGGGGCAGGCCGACCCTAGGCGGGTGCAGGAGCTGATAAGCAGTAGGCTGAACCAAGCAGGTTAGTGAGTCGGGATTAGAAGCTGGTCTGCAACCTTTCAAAGCATGGCCTAACGACAGGGTACTATTTTACTATTTCTAGTTCTAGAAGTTTAGCTCAAAACGGTCTAGCTTACCTAGAATGAGCACAGAGGCCACCGCAACTGCCGTCAGGATGATCAGCACTAAAGACAGACCTACGTAGCGCAGGTCGGCCATTTCGCTCTCGACCTCGATGGCCCTCGGGCGTAGGGCCAGGTACAACAGCCAGGTAACCATGATCGCAAGAACCGTGAAGATGATAATAAAAAGCACTTTTTCCCTCCTAAACCCCTTGCTGGTTAGCACATACACCAGGCTTCCAGCGAGGTTTGCAAACTCACCCCTAAGCCTACCAAACCTAGGCCATGGGTGGGTACCCCTTGGCGCTCACACTCCCCTAGGCTCCCAAGCGAAGGCAGAGGCGCTGGGAGTTTCCCTGGGGGGCATAGGACATGTATCAAACCCAGGCCAGAGCACCACCTCGAACCACCAGCCTCCCCTCAGGGAAGCCCCTTCGGCCACTTGTTACGCTAAGCAGACCAGTCCAGTGCTCCGCTGAAAGGTGTGGCCTGAGGCGTCGAGGCTCAGTGCGAATTGGCCCTGCAAACCAAGAAAAAACCTTCCTACCGCCAGCGGCAGGAACAGGGCGCTCTAGCTTCGTATTATCTAGTTATCCGAGTTATGATGGTAAGGCTGTGCGCTATCTAATCGTCTCCGACATACACGGCAACTGGCCTGCCCTCGAGGCGGTCCTCAGGGAAGCCCGCAACTACGACCAGGTGCTCTTTCTGGGCGACGCGGTTGGTTACTACCCCGACGCTGATCGGGTGTTGGACTGGCTGCGCTCGGTAAATGCTACCGGGGTGATGGGCAACCACGATATCTGGCTGCTGGAAATCAAGTCTATGCAGATCGAAGGTTCGGTGTTGGAAATTCTCGCCTGGCAAGCCGAACGCATCAGCCCTGAAAACCGAGAGTACCTATCCAGACTGCCCTGGACCACCGAAGTGGAGGGCGCCCTCCTGGTGCACGGCAGCCCCCTCGATCCTTTAGCCTATCTGGAAGAGATTGAACAAGCCCGGGATGTTTTCGCGAAAGTTAGGTACCGCTGGATCTTTCACGGGCACACCCATCTAGCTGGAAGTTACTTGTCCCTAGACACCCCCACAGGCCGCAACATCTCCGAGGGCAGCACGTCAGAGCGCTGGGTACGCTACAATCGCTACGCCCACGGAGGAGAGCTCATCGTTGCTCCTAAGGCCCGCGCCATCGTGAACCCAGGCTCTACTGGTCAACCTCGAGACGGCGTGGTTGGTGCTGCTTACGCCATCTGGGACTCCAAAGAAGACACCGTAGAGTTTTACCGTGCTAAGTACAACCTCGAGCATGTGCTGGACCGGCTGCACCGCGAGCGATTTCCCATGTGGCTCTACGAGCGGCTGGTGCTGGGCAAGTAGCGAAAAACGCCATGCAGATTCTTGGACACCAAGCTATCCTCGAGCTGCTGCCCAAGCTACAGGCGCAGACTTTTTTGTTCACCGGGCCGGAAGGCGTAGGGCGTCGGCAGGTAGCCCGCTGGTTTACGGCGGGCCTCAACTGCGAACGGGGCTTTCCCCCTTGTGGCCGGTGCGCTTCGTGCCGACTAGAACCACATCCTGACTACCTGGAAGTTACCCCTGAACAGGAGACCAAATCAGGCCGCAAAGCCCGCCTAGCCCAGATTCGTCTTGAACAGATCGTCCCTCGCGAGGGTAGCGAGGAGCAAAGCCTGTTGGATTGGATTTCTACCTATCCCCGCTTCAATATCAAAGTGGCAGTGATAGACGGTGCCCACTTCCTAGGGGAAGCCGCTGCAAACGCGCTGTTAAAGGTTCTGGAGGAACCACCCTCTTATGCCCGCATCATTCTGATTGCCCCCAGCCGCGAGACGGTGCTTCCGACGCTGGTGAGCCGAAGCCTCGAGGTGGGCTTCACGCCGGTACCCGAGGCTCTTTTGCACACCCTAACTACCGATCCTGAGGTACTGGCTTTCGCCCAGGGCGCTCCTGGCCGCGTTCAATGGGCCCTAGAGCACCCTGCCGAGTTCAACCGGCTGGTCAGTCGCGCCCAGGGCCTGCTGGAGGCGCTGCCCAAGGGGCCTGCCCAGACCCTCGAGGCCCTGCGGCCGCTCAGCGAAGTAGAGGAGGCCCTTCCCTACCTGGGGCGACATCTGAGGCAACTCTTCCCGGTCGAAGAGCCAGCCTACCAAGCGGACCTCGAGATCCTCACACGCGCGCAGGAGGCCCACGCAGCCTACGTTGGCGAAGACCTAGTCCAAACCTGGTTGGCCCTTAGGCTCTCACAGCTCTGGATTTCTCAGCGCATCCTGCCTTAGGCTAAGGGTGGATTGCGGGCACTTGGCAATCCATTGAGCGCAGTGGTTTACGGGCCGTTTCCTGCCCTTAGGGCCCTTCAGCGGAGGTTTACATGGAATGTGTAGGCGTGCGGTTTACGCACGGCCCCAAAATCTACGATTACCGTTTTAGCAACCAAGCTCCGCCTTTAGACAGTTGGGTGGTAGTAAAGACCGCACGCGGGCTCGAGTTGGCTAAGGTACGCACCGGACCCCGCATGGGACGGGCCGAGGGTGAGATTCTTCGTCTGGCTACCCCGGCAGACCTGGAACAGTACAGCAGGCTAAAACAGCGGGCCGAGGAGGTATTCTGGTGGCTCAAAGCGCGCCTGCGCCGGGAGGGGGTTAGGGCCAAGCTTCTAGGCTGCAACTTCACCCTAGATGGAAATCACATCTCGGTGCAGTACGCGGCTGAGGAGCGCATTGACCTGCGGCGCTGGGTCAGTGAACTCAACAAACTGGCTAGGGCTCGAGTGGAGTTCGTAGCACTAGGGCCCCGTGACCAAACCGCCCATCTAGGAACCCTAGGGGCCTGCGGTATGGAATCGTGTTGCTCAAAATGGCTGCAGGATTTCACTCAGGTCTCCATTAAAATGGCCCGTGACCAACAGCTTCCTCTATCGCCTGAAAAAATTTCAGGCCCCTGTGGACGCTTGCTCTGCTGCTTGCAATACGAACACGAGCAGTACCAGGAGCTGTTGGCCGAACTGCCCCGCAAAAATAGCAAAGTTTGCAGCCTCAAGGGCATCTGTGGCAAGGTTGCCAAGCTCAATCCCCTAGCCGGAACGGTGGAGCTGGTCACCGAGGAAGGTGGCACTGTAACACTTCACAAAAGCGAGCTGTGGCAGGATTGACAGCAGCCGTACCCTGAAGGGTGTGGGCTAAGCCCCGCGCGCCCTGAACAGGGCGTTTAACTGCGGGATTGGGTTTACTGTTGAGGCACTCTAGCCCCATGATAAGCCCAGCGAACCGCCAAAGGGTACCACGAATATATCGCCCCGTAGCTTCGGGCCAGCAGGTTTGCACCAGCCCGCGACTGTAAAACCGCACCCTAGAGCATGGCTGAGCCTAGGTACTTCGGGCTCAAGGCTGGTGGGCTGTGCAGGAGTCGAACCTGCAACCCACTGATTAAGAGAAGCTAAAAAGCCCTTCGGCTTCATACGCCTAAGTGCGTGAACATCGTTTTTTATCGCAAAAACAGTGAGTGTGTTTCCGGTTATGTTCGGCTGTTTTCGACCCCATAAACCGTAAAATCACCGTAAAACCGTAGTACGGTTTGTGCGAATGTGTGCGGGTTCTTGCGGTATAGTGGAAAAAGAACCCCCTGGCCTGAACCAGGGAGCGCCCCGCTCGAGAGGCTGCCCTGATTCTACACCGTGCCACGGGGTGAGGTGCACCGTGGCCGAGCTTTTTACCCACCCTGAACAAGAGGACTACCTGAAGGGCCGCTATCTGTGGGAGTTGTGGAGCGCCCTACTCGAGCACGCCCCCCACTGCCTGGCCTACCTTCGAGACCACGGTGTGGAGGCCTGGCTCGAGCACTACGGGCTGCCCGAGAGGTTGCGCGATTGGGCTAAGGACTACCACGCTCACCCTGAGGATTATGTGCCCCTGGGCTGGGACTGGGGGGACTCCCCGCCGTCTACAGTGCGGCTGGTCTGGCACTGGGAGCCCTTCCCTGAGTACGACCCTACCCAGATGCCCCCTCACCACTGGCGTAAGCGGGCTATAGCCTGGTTGGACCGCTACATGCAGGGTGTGGAGGCCGCATATGAAAAGGCAGGCTGGTGCCGGGTGCGGGTGAAGTACAACCCTGAGCACTTTGTGTGGTTAGCGCTGCGCCTCGAAGGGCTTAGCTGGAAGAAGATAGCCGATGACGCAAAGCCGCCACGAGGTGAGGATGCTATCAGGAAGTCTGTGGGGCGCTTGGCAAACCTTCTTGGGGTGGACATTTGACGCGACAGCAAATGTCCTCCCCTAAGCGCTGATTAGCGCGGCACCATGCGGGATGTATGGAAAACATCCCGCTGCTTATGACTATCCCGGAACTGCACAGGCTTATCGGTAGAGAGCGAATCGGGCGTGATGCCCTATACCAGCTAGCCCGCAAGCACGGCGTGAGGCTGGGTAAAAAGCTGCTCATCCCCCGCCGTGTGGTGCTGGCCCTACTCGAGGGCCGTCTGGACGAGCTCGAGGCTAGAAACCCCGCCGGGGCTGGCGGGGAGCGTTAGGGGGTGTGCTGTGAATATCCCCGACGACATTCTACACGCCCGGCTTACCTTCCTCTCCCACTTCCCCCTTGAGCAACGGAGCACCGCCAACAACTTCCTGCTTCAAGCCGTCCGCGCCGGGTGCAACGAGCCTAACCAGGTGGTGGGCTACGCCCTCGAAACAGCGCGCCGCCGTTGCCACCTCGAGGCCGCGCAAACCCTGTCGCTGCTCTCCCACCTTGACCCCGAGGCCCTGTTAGCCGGGGCACGCTGGGCTTTGTGGTGGGAGAGTCTGTCCCCCGAGGAGAAACGCCGTTTTCGGGAGGAGCGGGCTGAGGAAGCCATAGCGCGCTGGATGGCAAACCAGCCCCCAACCGAGAAACAGCTACGCTACCTCGCCAGTCTGGGCTACCGTGGCCCGACACCCGCTAATCGGCTCGAGGCTTCCCGGCTGATTGACGAGCTTGTGAAGGGGGTGCGCCATGCCTAGCCCCCTACAAGCCGCCCTCGAGTACGCCCGGCTGGGGTATGCGGTGCTGCCCCTGCTGCCCGGTGAGAAGCGCCCACACAGCCGGTTGGCCCCTAACGGGTTGACGAACGCCACCCCTGACCCCGAGGTGTTGCGCCGCTGGTGGCAGGCTGTACCCACCGCCGGGGTGGGTATCCTGCCCCCCGAGCAGGTGTTGGTGCTGGACTTTGACGCGCCCGAGGTGTGGGAGCAGCTGCGGGTTGAATACCCCGAGCTAGCCACAGCCCCCCGGCAAAGGAGCCCTCGGGGTGGGGTGCACGTCTTCCTGAAGCTGCCTCAGGGGTTGGTAGGAACCTTAAGCGCGACTACCAAAAAGCTGGATGGCGTTGACCTGCGCGGGCTGGGCAAAGCGTACCTTGCGGCTGCTCCTACCGAGCTACCAAACGGTGGCTATACCTGGGAAGTACCCCTGCTACCCCCGGCTGACCTACCCCTGCCCCCCGAGGGGGTGCTAAAGCGCCTGCTGCCCGAGCCCCCACCCCCACCACCTGAGTACCAGCCCGCGAGCTTCCGGGGTGTGGAGGGCGACAAGCTGACCCGCCGCTTGGAAGGGTTCTTGCGCTGGGCCTGTGAGCGGGTAGCCAGTACCCCCGAGGGGCAACGCCATAACACCCTACTCTCCCATGCCCGGCTGATAGGGGGCTATGTTCACCTGGGGCTCGACTTCGAGCAGGCTGTAGCTGCCCTGGCTGCGGCTGGGGTGCAGGCCGGGTTACCCCACCCCGAGGCCGAGGCCACCGCACGGGACGGGCTGAGGTACGGGCTGGATGCGCCGTTGGAACTGCCCGCTGAGGAGCGGGGTAGGGTGAGCGCTGGGGGCCTCTCCTATGTGTCAAAACACGTCAACTACTACGACCCCCACAAGGGGGACGCTACCGGGGAAGACCCCACCTGCCCTCTGGATGGGCGCACCGGTGGGGGGCAGGTGATGGGGCAACCCCGCTACAAGGTGGAGCGCGGGCAGATCTGGGCTGCCAAGGTAGAGGGCCGGGGTGAGTCGCAGGGTGTGGCCTACTGGCCCCTGTGCAACTTCGCGGCTGTGATTGAGCGCGAGATAGTCGCTACGGATGGGCTCGAGGCCGAGACCCTGTTTGAACTTCGGGGCTACACCTCCACAGGTCGTGCGCTGCCCGTGGCCCTGGTGAGGTCGGGCGAGTTTTCCGGCATGAACTGGGTGGCCCGGCACTGGGGGGCTGAGGCGGTGGTGCTGCCCGGTCAGGCCAGCCGGGATCACCTGCGGGCCGCCATTCAGTTTTTGAGCCTGAGCGAGGGGCGCATCCGCCGCGCTACCGTGTACCGGCATCTGGGTTGGACGAAGACAGCGGACGGCTGGGTGTACCTGCACGCGGGGGGTGGCATCGGAGCGAAGGGAAGCGTGACCGGGCTCGAGGTACAGCTTGGGAAAGTATTTGAGAACTTCACCCTGCCCGAGCCCCCTACGGCTGAGCGCGAGGCCATCACCACACTGTGGCGGCTGTCGGAGGTGACCCCCTACAGGGTGAGCGTCCCACTTCTGCTCTACGCCCTGGCTGCGCCGCTGGGTCACA
>Ga0308390_1000189_pt1 | contig 47086 bp, 33 predicted proteins | sample Hotspr2Sample149_FD_202358 | JGI IMG/M metagenome (GOLD analysis project Ga0308390, IMG submission 202358) | Hot spring phototrophic mat microbial communities from Mushroom Spring, Yellowstone National Park, Wyoming, United States - 20040719_149 ...
AATATTAGAATCTTTATTACTCAACAACAATACAAAATCTGTTGAAACTGCTTCATTTTTCAATTTAATCAAATCTTCAATTTCATTTGTGCTATCAATTCCAATTATTAAAACTTTTGGTTTTAAATTTTTTATATTATCAAAAATTTCTTTTAATGATTTGAATTCGCCATTAAAACTCTTTGAAAAATTTTTTAAAATCTTTTTTAAAAGATTAGCAATGTTTTCATTTTTATCAAAAATATAATTGCCATAGTTTCTATTCTCTTCAATGTAATATACTTCAGGGTCACCTTTAAGAATATTTTTTAATTCATCGCTATTAAAAAAATTATCATCTAAAATCTCTCCAGACTTTATAAGAAAGATTCCGTAATAATTACATATAGAATCTTTTGCTATAACTTCACCAGTTGACAATTTATCCGTAAGTTCTTCAATTTTATGTTGCCTTAAAATAGGTTTAAATTCACTTTCATTTTTTGCTAAAAACTGATTTGTAATTTTTTCACCATATTCAATTATAATTCTATTTTCAAAAGGATTGTATAAATCATTTAGTATAATAAAATTTTCGCCTGATTTTGCCATTTCAATCAATTTTGATAAACGCATTTTAGTTTTTGAATTTTTATAAAATTGGGGGTAAGTTGAAATCAATTTTTTTAATAACTCCCCATCAGGTGGCATTAAATCTGAAGTTTGTGTTAAATTTAAAAATACAACTTCTTTCTCAATTAACTCAAGATTTTTTGTAAAAACTTTCGTTTTAATTTTAGGTAAATTTTTAGTTGCTTCTTCCCAAATTTTTGTGTCATTGTTTTTATTTGAAATTGAAATTATCTGATTTATTATCTGCCTAAATTTTTCAATAATAGTTATTTCACTATCTCTAAATTTTTCAGAAAGAAAAGTTAAAGCAGGTAATTTTAAATAATGTCCCATATCTAAAGGTGAAATCAGGGCTTTATTTGAAGCGTAATTATTTGATTCAATAACAACTCCAAGTGGAACTTTCATTTAAATTCTCCTAAATTTATCTTTAAAAATTTTTAAAATTGTTTCTCTAACAATAATTGAAGCAAAGATTGAGGAACGATTTGAAACTTCTAAAATTGGATTTACTTCAACAAGGTCTATTCCAATTAAATTTTTAAAAGAGAGATTTGAAATAAGATTAATAAATTCAATAAAATTTATTCCATTTGGTTCAGGATTAGAAACAGCAGGAACAATTGAAGGGTCAAATGCATCTATATCAATTGTAATATAAAATAAATGATTAGCTAATTTCCTATTTATAATTTCTACCTGGTCAATTTTAAATATTGAATTCATCTTTTCAATCTCTTCAAATTCTTCTTGCGTCCCAGCTCTTATACCTATCCCAATTAAATCTATATTTCCTAATTCTAAAATTCTTTTAACAACAGTTGAATGTGAAAATTTAACTCCTAAATAATTATCTCTTAAATCTGTATGAGCATCAAAATCAAGCAAAATTATTTTTTCGTTTTTATATTTCTCTCTTAGAGCTTTTAAAATTGGAAATGTTATTAAATGTTCACCACCTAAACTATATATAAATTTATTTGAATATTTTTTAATAGTCTCATAAATTACTTCTAAAGTCATTTGAGTATCACCAATTGGTAATTCAATATCACCAAGGTCTGAAAATTTAAAATCTTCAAGTGAAATTTTTTGATATGGAGAATAAGTTTCAATTGAAATAGAAGCTTCCCTTATTGAATTTGGAGCAAATCTTGAGCCTGGTTTATATGTTGTAGTTGAATCAAAAGGGAATCCAATTAAAATTAAATCAGAATTTAAATCTTCTTTTAGCGAAGCTAAAAAATAACTCATTTTAAAATCTCCTTTACATAATTAGGCAAAGAGAATACTGCTGAATGAACTTTCTCATTGTAATATTTTGTTTTAATTTTAGAAATTTTCTCTTTATTAAAATCTTTAAAAGGATGATATTTTTTAGAGCCGAGCATAAAAGCCCATATACCCTGCGGATAGTCAGGAACATTAGCAATATAAGGCATTGTTATCTTAAAAATTGAAAGAAACATTTTATATATTTTCTTAAAATAATCACTATAAAAAACTGGTGATTCAGCTTGAGTTACAATTATTCCGTCATCGTTTAGTATTTTATAACAATTTTTAAAAAATTCTTTTTTAAAAAGAACTACCGCAGGACCTTTGGGGTCAGCTGAATCAACTAAAATTATATCGTATCTCCTATCTGTTTCATTAACATATTTTATTCCATCCATTATAATAACATTTGCCTTAGGGTCATCAAAACTTTTGCTAACAGTTTTTATATATTTTTTACAGGATTCAATAACTTTTTTATCAATTTCAACCAAATCAACATTTTCAACTTCTTTATGTTTTAAAACTTCTCGCAAAGTTCCGCCATCACCTCCACCTATTATTAAAACATTCTTAGGATTTTTATGAGTAAATAAAGCAGGATGTGAAATTGCCTCATGATAAAAAAATTCAAATCGCTCAGTTAACATTATTGCATTGTCAAGTAAAAGAATCTTACCAAATTTGTAAGTCTCAGCTATTAAAATATCCTGAAAATCACTTCGCTCATTGTATAAAATTTTTTTAATTCTATAATATTGCCTGTAATCTCCTGAATCCTCAAAAACCCATTCCATAATATCTTCTCCTAATTTTAAATTTTTTGTGCTTTGCTTTCTCTAAAGCAAATCTAAAAGCCTCGTATCACTTTCTATAAAACAATTTCATTTTAAAATTCTATATCATTCAATCTATCTCTATTTTTAGCCCATTTTAAAATTTCTCTTAATTCTTTATCATCAGGATTATCATTAACCATTTTTTCTAAAATTTCAATAGCTTTCTTTTTGTCAAATCTCTCTCTCACATAATCTCTATTACAGGAAATAGCTTTTAAAAAATAATCATAGGATTCTTTAAAATTTTTTAAATAAAAATTTACGACCGCAAGATTTACAAGCAACTTTGGATAATTTTTTTCAATCTCATAGGCTTTTAAATAAAAATCTTTAGCAAGTTTATAATTTTTCAATTTAAAATATATAACACCAATATTATTGTAAACGAAATAATTATTTGGATTAATTTCAATTGATTTAAAATAAAATTGCAAAGCCTTATCATATTCACCCAAATTAAAATATACAAATCCTGCTTTATTAAAAAGAACTGCCCTCTTTATATTTTCAACCATATCAAATTTAATACTTTTTAATTCTTTTTCTGCTTTCATAAAATCTTTCTGTTCAATGTAATAATCAAATTTTAAAATTTCTAAATTATTATCAAGCAATTCTGCGTTTGCATAAATTAACTTAAAAATTAAAATAATTAATATCATATTATTTTAAAACCTTTAAGATATAAGCGCCTGGCGGGAATTGAACCCGCGACACCAGGTTTAGGAAACCTGTGCTCTATCCTACTGAGCTACAGGCGCAAATCTATTTTAAATTTATATTTTTAAAATTTTAAAGTCAAAATTTTTTTTAAAATTGACAAATTTTTATTTTAAACTATATTTATATTATGAAAATTTATATTGACGCAGCAGTAAAAGGCAATCCAGGTGAAGCAGGAATAGGTGTTATTTGTAAAGATGAAAATGAAAATATTGTTTTTAAAATTTCTAAATATATTGGTAAAGCCACAAATAACGAGGCAGAATACATAGCATTGATAGAAGCCTTAAAAGAAGCTAAAAAAAGGAATTTTAAAAATTTTAAAATATATTCTGATAGCAAACTTATAGTGAATCAGGTTAATGACAATTATAAATTAAGAAATAGGAATTTAGCAAAATATTATAAAGAGGCTAAATCACTTATGTCAGAATTAGAAGGAGTTGAATTAATATATATATTACGAGAAAAAAATAAAGAAGCTGACATTTTAGCAAGTAATAGTGCAATGTTAGGGAAGTGATGGTGGTTCGGGTATTCGGGCTTAATCAGAGCTTAGAAAGGTTCTGATTAAGTCAGGAAAGTCCGGACTTAAGGCAGGCTGATAGCCGGGTAACGCCCGGAGAGGGTAACCTCTGGAAAGTGACACAGAAACTATACCGCCAGCGGTCCTATTTTTTATTAAAAATAGGATGCGGGCAAGGGTGAAATCGTGGTGTAAGAGACCACGCATAGCAGTGGCAACACTGTTATGGGTCAAACCCCTATCAAAGCAAGGCAAAACAGAGGCTTCGCTCGCCTGCCAGCTTAAAAGCCTCGGGTATGCCGCATAGAGATTTTGGAGTAATCCAAAATCCAAGAGTAATGAATACCTTAAAAACAGAATCCGGCTTATGAACCACCATCACTTTAATTTAAAATTAGAAAAACATTAATAAATTATATTTTGCCCATCCTCTTAAGTAACAATTTAAAAAATTTAAATCTAATTTTCTCTTAATACCCAAATTCCGGCGGCCTTGTTTCTATACGCTCATCTATCCCTATCTTGCTCTCATATTTCATATTAACTTTTAACCATAATGAATGCTCAAAATATGGATATTGAGTATAACTACCAAAATTTAAAAATCTCTGCTGCAATGAATATCCAAAAGACATCTGCCAACAATGTAAATCGTGATTTACTGAAATTGAAGCACTCCTTAGTTTAAAATATGTCTTTCTCAATTTTGAAGGCTCAAAAATATCTATTGAATTTAATAAATCTACTAAAAAATTACGATACTCCTCATTAAACTTCTTCGCTAAACTACGAGAGTATAAATATAATTTTTCATTAACTGAAAAAGTTGAAATACTAAAATTCCAATTTTTCCCTATTCTAAAATTTAAATTGAAATTTAAATTCAATGAACTTAATCTCGGATTTGTAAAATTATGATTCCATATAGTTGAAAATAAAAAATTCCAATCCTTTTCAATAAAAGGAATATATAAACCAGAAAGTGAATATCTAAAATTAAGATTACTTGTTAATGGTCTTGAGTATCTTATGCTATAAATATACCTCTCTGAAATATTTATATTTTTAATCAAACTAAAAGCAAATTGTGTATCTAAATCAGAAAATCTCTCTTTTTCAATTTTTTTAATCTTTTCATTTTTTTTAACTCTCAAATTATAAGATGTGCTTGCATTAAAAGAAAGTCCTTTTATAAATGAACTATTATGAGATAATGCTAAATTATGTGATGTAATTTTTCCGTATTCATCTTCTTTTGGTGGCTCTTGAAAACGCCAGGATAAATTATGAGATGCTCTTATATTAAAACTTGAAGGTCCTAATTGTAATTTCTCTGAAAAATTTCCATAAGTATATGACAACTTCTCATAATTATATTTCTCCTGCTCACTTACATTGTAAGGCCAGTAGGCTCTGTCTCCTATTCCTAAATTTGGAATGTATTGAAAAAAATTAAAAAATGAAAAGGTTCTATTTAAATTTATATTTATATCTCTTGAATTCAGACTCTTTATATATTTACCCGTTGATACATCATAAGTATCATTATGGACAAAATTCATTTTAAATGAATATCGCAGGTCGGGATAAAATTTAAAACTTTTATTTGTGTTAGTTGAACTAACTTTTGGTGGCTCGCCAAGACTACCTGAAAGTGTATAATTTATCTCAGGCAAAACAACTTCTTTTAAAAGCCATTTCTCCTCTATTCTATTCCAATCAAAATTCCATTTGCTTTTAATACTTAATTGAGAATTTTTCCTATTATCAGAAACATCAATGAACCAGACATTAGCATCCTGATTATATAAATCATTTCTTAAAATTGGTAAATCATAATAATGAAATCCAGGCTGAACAGACCGATACATTTCAAAGTCTTGAATAAAACTGTAATCTGACATTTTAAAAAAATTTGCTCTTATTGTTGTATTAAATCCTTTATTTTTTTCATCTTGATTAAAAGTGTATCTATTTTTAAAACTGAACTTCCATCTATAACTTCTCTCAATTTCACCTGTTTGAGGATTTATATTTGAATCTCCAAATAATTTTTTATCATAGGCGCCAGCAGCAGATGATAAGACTTCTAATTCTTCTTTTTTATAATGATAATCTAATCCTAAATATTCTCCTCTTCTTTGATAATGGTCAAATTTTAAATTTGACGTATCATCTTTTGTAACTGAAAATTTATAAGTATTCTGAAAATACCAACCTTCAATTTTTCTTTTACCCCAACTTGTTATAATTCCTGTTCCTTTTTCAAATCTAAAAAAAAGTGGTAGCCAGCAAGTTTTGACACCTGCTATAACATAATAAGCATCAATTAAAATAATTTTGTCGTTCGGATAGACCCAAACTTTTTTAGCTTCAATATAATAATGCGGGTTTTCAGAATCACAGCTTGTAAATTTTCCCCTTTCAACAACATATAAATCATTTTTTGCTTTTTTTATTTTTTCACCTTTATAAACAAGCGAACCAAGTTTTGAGCTGCCTTTATATATTATTCCATAACCTGTATCTAAATTATAAAAAATTCTCTCCCCTGTTATCTCTTTTGAACCGTCAAATAAAATTACATTTCCCTCGCACATCATCTCTTTTGTCACTGTATTAAGTTTTACTTGATTGGCTTTTAATCTTATTTTATTGTACACTAAATGAACATTCCCTGCGGCAGTTAAAATCTCTTGTTCCGGTTTCTCAATTTTAAGATATTCACCTTCTTCTGCTGTTTCAATTATTATAACATCTTTTTTATCAATCTTTTCTTCTCTGTTTGTATTAATCTCAGATTTATCAATTTCTAAAAAACTTTTTATTCTTAAAATAATTTCATCTCTTGAACCTTTATCAGAAATATTCAATTTTTTGCAAATATCCTGTAATTCTTTTTTAGAAAGATTTGTTAATGTCAAATTTATAAATAAAATTTTCGCATCCGAAGGAGAGATTATATTATTTGTATTTTGAGAATTTAAATTAGTAATTAAAAAAAAGATTAAGATTAAAATTTTTAAAACAGGCATAAAATTACTTTGAAATAGAAACTATAAGGGCGATAACGGATATAATTGCAGAACCAATACTTAAATAGAGTGGTTTTTTATCTGTTTTTTTAATCTCATCCCTTCTCTGCTTTGTTTCTAAATCTGAAACTCTTAAATTCATATCTGTTAATTCTTTTTTAAATTCTTCTATTAACTTTTTTAACAATTCAACATCTTTTTTATCAAGATTGCTTTTTGATAAAACTTCGTTAACATCAATCTCATTGGAATTTGATTTTTTAATTGATAGCTCAGTTTCTAATTTTACAATAGCCTTATATAAAGCATGGGCAAATTCGTATCTTGTAAGAGGTTTTTCACCTTGAAATTTTTTTGTATTCTCCCCTTCAAATCCTTCAATTATACCTCTTTCTGATAATTCATTAATAGCATCATAAGCCCAATGATTTTTAGGAACATCATCAAAATTCATTCCAGCAAATATAATACAAGGTATAAGCAAAATTGAAATAAAAATTGTTAAACCCCTAAATTTTGTAAATAGAATATTCATTTGAATAAATCTCCTTTAATTTATTTTCAAATTCTTTTATATCAACTAAAAAGCTTTTTTGAGTTCTGCGCAGTTTAATCTCAATTTTTTGTTCTTTTAAATTTTTACTACTAATAATAATTTTAATTGGTATTCCAATTAAGTCAGCATCTTTAAATTTATATCCAGGGGATAAATCTCTATCCTCAAATAAAACTTCGTATTGATTTTTTAATTTTTCGTATAAATCAGTTGAAAATTTTTTAACTTCGTTATCATTAAAATTAACAGGTATAATAATAATTTCAAAAGGAGCAACAGTTATAGGGAATATAATTCCGTCGTTATCATTGTATTGTTCAATAATTGCTGCTATAGTTCTATCAAGACCAATACCATAACATCCCATTATAGGTATTTTTTCTTTATGGTCTTTATCAAGGAATTTTACTCCCATACTTTGAGTATATTTATAGCCCAATTTAAAAATATGTCCAACTTCAATTCCTCTTTTAAATAAAAGTTTTTCGTTACAATTAGTGCAAAGTTCTCCTTCTTTTGCTAATTTTAAATCAAAAAATTGGTCAACTTTAAAATCTCTATCAAGATTCACATTTATTAAATGTTTATCTTTTTTATTTGCACCTGTAACACCGTTAAAAACTTTTTTTATAGAGAAGTCAGCATATATTTTAATATTTTTTAATCCAACAGGGCCTGCAAAACCCAAAGGAGCGTTTGTAACTTTTTCAATTGTTTTTTCATCTGCCAATTTTAATTCATCTAATTTTAAAGCATTTTTTAATTTCGTCTCATTTATTTCTAAATCGCCTCTTATTAAAACAGCTATTGGTTCAGTTGGAGTTTGATAGATAAGACATTTTATAAATTTTTCAGCTGGAAGTGAAAGAAAATTTTTAAGTTCATCAATTGTTCTAACATTAGGGGTATCAATTTCTTTTATATTTTTAAATTCTTCTTTTTGGGGGTTATAAGAGTCAACAGAGGAAGCCTTTTCAATATTAGCTGAGTAATTACATTTAGGGCAGTAGACAATAATTTCTTCACCGACATCTGATAAGACCATAAACTCTTCAGATTTTGTTCCGCCCATTGCACCTACATCAGCCTCAACTACAATAGTTTTGAGTCCGCACCTTTTAAAAATATTTGTATAGGCTATTTTCATTTTATTATAAGATTCGTCCAATCCTTTCTCATCAATATCAAAGCTATAAGCATCTTTCATTGTGAATTCTCTACATCTCATTACGCCAAATCTTGGTCTTATTTCATCTCTAAATTTTGTTTTAATTTGGTAAAAATTTACAGGCAATTGTTTATAAGAATTTATTTCTTCTTTTACTATATAAGTAAAGACCTCTTCGTGAGTTGGACCCAATGCAAAATAATGTTCATTTCTATCTTTTATTCTAATAAGTTCAGGACCGAAAGCGTTCCATCTTCCTGTCATCTCCCACAATTCAGCTGGTGTTAAAATTGGCAATGAGAATTCCTGAGCTCCTGCTTTATTCATTTCATCACGAATAATATTTTCAACTTTTTTAAATACTCTTAATCCAAGTGGTAAATACGAATAAAGACCGGCGCCAATCTTTCTTATAAGGCCAGCCCTTAACATAAGTTTATGACTTTTTATAACAGCATCAGCTGGTTCCTCTTTAAGTGTAGGTAAAAAAAACTGGGATAACCTCATATTGAATTTTTCTCCTTACAAAATTTTTATAAAAATATAATTAAAAAAATTATTAAAATCAAGTTTTTATTAAACGCAACAGAAATTTCCTAAAATTTTTTTGCTTGAAAAAACTTAATAAAATTATATAATTCTTAATATGAAAAAAATTTTTCAAATAAGAGTTTGTGGAATTCTATTCATTGATAACAAATTATTATTAGTTAAACATAGAAAAAATAATAAAGAGTATTGGGTTTTTCCTGGTGGCAGAGTTGAATTTGCTGAAAAAGCTGAGAAAGCAATTATAAGAGAATTAAAAGAAGAATTAAATTTAAAAGTAAAAGTTATAAAATTCCTTTTTTATAACGAATCATTACCACCTGAATATCCAGTTCATTCTACAAATCTATTCTTCCTTTTGAAACCTCTGAATAAAAAAATTACTCTTATGAAAGATAATGTTTTAGTTGATTATAATTTATTTAAAAAAGAAGATATCAAAAAAATTAAATTTTATCCGAAAATAAGTAAAAAAGTTCTTTTAGAGAATTTTTACAGCTGGATTAAAGAAGCGGAATGAAAAGAATAAAATTTTTAATTTTAATACTTTTTTTTGTTAACTCATTATATAGTTATTATAGAGAGAAATTTATAAACGAATGGTCAATTTGTGAAAAAATAGAATATGGTGAAATAAATTGGAGTGATGGTATAATAAAGGTTATTGGTAAAGCTGAGTTACCTAAAATAATTGATAAAAATTTAATTAAAGAGGAGTCAGAAGATTTTGCGATAAATTTAGCTGAGGCACGGCTTAAGGCGTTTAAAAAAGCTGAAGAAAAAGCATTTGAAAGTTTATTCGCTGCTTTGCATAATATAAGAATTTATGATGAATATTTCTTTCTTTATTATTTACAAAAATCAGAAACAGAATTTAATTTTAATTTTGAAAATTTTGTTAGAGAGAATATGATTGAAAAAAAAATTTACAACCCTGATAAAAGTGTTAGCGTTGAAATTACTTTAAAACTATTTGGCGAAAAAGGGCTTCTAAATATATTTAATTCAAATGATAATTTATTCTTTTTTAATTCAACAAATTTTAGTTTAAGTTTAGCATCATCAAGTAATGAATTTACTGTTGTTCCGCAGGAATATACATCAATCATAGTTGATGCAAAAGATATTAAAGGTTACTTTCCATCGCTTTCGCCATCAATTGTTGATGAAGAAGGAAATTTAATTTATTCGTCAAAATTTGTTTATAAAGAATCTGCTATAAAAAAGGGAATTGTGCAATATATTTCAGATGAAAAATATCTTGATAAAATTGATTTTGTTGATGAAAAAGCATTTTTATTAAAAGGGATAAAACTTGGTAAAAATTGCACCGAGATTGTTATACCAACTTATATTAAAAGTCAGCTATTTTCTTCTGAAAAAACTTTTAAACATTTAAAAAATTGTAATGTTGTAATTATAACGAGGTGATTTATATGTTAAATAAAAAAATATTAAAGCCGGAAAAATATATAAGTTATTTTATGTTAAGGAGAGGTAGTAAAATTAATTTTGGATTAGAATGGAATGATAAATTAAAAAAGTGGGAGGTGAAAAATAATTTTAAAAAATTTCTCTCCATATTTAAAAACAATCCTCTTTTAATAATTGTTTCAATAATTTTTTTAATACTCTTTTTAAGCAACAAGATTTATAATTATTACAATTTTACTAATATAAAATCTGACAAATTTATATATATTTTTCCTGAATTAAAAATAGAAGAGAAGAAAAAATTGCAGGAAAAGATTATACAAGAGAGCAAAAAATTTAAGGATGTAGTTTTATATATTTACAGGGTAAAGTTAGGAGAGAACTATTGGCAGATAGCACGGGAGAATGGAATTGACATTGATACAATTATAGGTTTGAATCCTTATTTAAAAAATTTTTATGCAGGTATAAATGAAGAATTGATATTAGGGAACAAGAAGGGGTGTATTCATATATGTAAGGGCGGAGAAAGGCTTATTGATATTTGTAAAATTTATGGAATTGATATTGAGAAATTGAGGGAAGTAAATAGAATAAATTTTATTAAAGAATATTTGTATGGTTTTAAAGAAGGAGAAATTCTTTTTATACCTGAAAGCAAGCCTTTAATAGTTACATTAGGAATGAAGAAATTATATGAATTAAGAGCGGAATTACAATCTCCATTAGGTGGTGGATATACATCAGGTTTTGGGACAAGGATAGACCCATTTACGAAAGAGAGAAGATTTCATAATGGTTTAGACATAAGAGTTCCTATTGGGACTGCTGTAGGAGCATCTGCGGATGGAATTGTAATAGCAGCAGGCTGGGCAAATGGATATGGTAAAATGATTAAAATTGCTCATTATAATGGTTATACAACTTTATATGGTCATCTCTCAAAAATATATGTTAGAGTTGGTCAAAAAGTTAAAAGAGGTCAAATAATTGGTAGGTCAGGATGCACTGGAAGAACAACCGGACCTCATTTGCATTTTACAGTTTGGTATAAATCAAAACCTGTAAACCCTGCATTATTTTTATGGTAAAATTTTATATATAAATAGAAAATTTTTTATAAAGTTCATATAATATATCAGCCAACTTTTTTGCACTTTCCTCATTTAAGGCTTCTTTTAAATTGTTATATATATTTTCTTTTGTAATTATTACAGAATTATTGGATTTTGTTTTTTTCAAAATTTCTGTTAAATCTTTATAAAAATTGGACAATATATTTGATATTTTTTGGGCTGAATCTTCATTCAATTTTCCTTTTAATCTATTGTATATATCGTTTTCATTAATCATATTATAGTTTTAATTTAAAAATCATAAGAATAATATACTGCTATACCTTTTCTTTTAGCGTATTCTTCCGCATCGTGTTCTGTTATCATATGAGTTACTAAAATTGGAAATATATTGTCATAAATTTTGTCCAATTTTTGAATTTTTTTTCTTATAAATTTGTCTATTTTATTTTTAGAAATGTGAACTTTACTTTCTCCTATAATTGTTATTAACTTCCCATTCATTTCGCCTTTACCATAAATATTTACTTCTATCATATCCCCATCATTATTCATAACGAATGTTCTTTTCAATTTCTCTTTAATTATTATATTATAATCTCTTTTTAATAATTCAGGTAAACTTTTGTAAGCTGCATTTTCCAAAGTATAACCTACTGTATCAGATAATCCAGCAACCATCTTTTTAGTATTATTATGGTCTTTGATTAAGTTTTGAAGAATTATTTCTGTTTTCCTTTGGGCTTCTGCCAAGTCAGCTACTTGTTTTTCGGTCCTCTTTTGAGCTTCTGCCAAATAAGCTACTTTTTCTTCTGTCCTCTTCTGGGCTTCTACCAAGTCAGCTACTTGTTTCTCAATCATTTTTTGGGCTTCTGCTAAATCAGCTACTTGTTTTTCGGTCCTCTTTTGAGCTTCTGCTAAATCAGCTACTTGTTTCTCAGTCCTTGTTTGGACTTCTGCCAAGTCAGCTACTTTTTCTTCTGTCCTCTTCTGAGCTTCTGCTAAATCAGCTACTTGTTTCTCAGTCCTTGTTTGGACTTCTGCCAAGTCAGCTACTTTTTCTTCTGTCCTCTTTTGGGCTTCTGCCAAGTCAGCTACTTTTTCTTCTGTCCTCTTCTGGATTTCAATTAGTTCAGATACCATTTTGGCTAAATAATTAAACTCACCTTTTGTAACAAAATCTTGTAATTTATTATAAATATCAGTTAATATTTCAGCCAGTTCTCTTGCTGCTTCATCACTTAATGAATCTTTTAATTTATCATATATTTCTGATGTTCTCATAATTTTATTTATAATTTAACAAATTAGATTTTATTAGTCAATAAAATTTTTAAAATTTATTTCTGGCAAATGCAAAAAATAAAATTATAAATTTTCCCCTGTAATTTTTAATTTATATAAATTAAAACTATTTTTGTTTTTGTATCTTTTCTGGCTTTCTCTCTTTTTTAGTCTCAGTTTCTTCTTTTGCTTTTCCTTCGGGCTTTGGTAAAATTAAAATTTGCCCAACTCTCAATCTTGAAAATTCTATTTCATTAAATCTTCTTATACCATCTGTTTTAGTTTTATCACCATAATATTTTTCTGCTATACTTTCAAGAGTATCGCTTGGTTGAATTTTGTATAATTCAAAATATTTCGCATCATAAGGAATTTCAATAACAGGAGGTAAATTACGAATATCTTCAAGTTTATTATGTTGTTTTAATAATTCTACTCTATCAGCGGTTCCGTAATTTATCAATGATACATTGTATAGATTATCATTTGGAGCAGTTTTATATTTTTTAATAACAAATCCCTTACGATAATTTTCTTCTATGAAACGATTTTCTTCTTCAATATCTTTCTCTGTCATATAATCAAAGTAGTAATCAGGGAATTCATATTCATAATTTAAGCTAAAGAAATATCTTGAACTTTGAGATATCAATGGATAATTGAAAGCCCAGTTTAAAATAATAATATGAGCATTTTTAAATTTATATTTAAAAGATAATCCTGAAGTAATAACATTTACCCCGGTGATATAACCTGCTCTTATTCCAATTTGTTCTTTCCATTCCCAGAATTCAAAGCCCGCCTTATAAAATGTTTCTGCCTTTCTTTTATCCTCAGAGTCTCTTGAAATTTGTTCAAAGCCACCGCTTAAAACTAAATTCTGAAAAACAAGTTTCTCATTAAAGAATTTTAAGGTTCCGAGTTTATATGAAAGTCCTGCTTTCATTTTTTGATTTACATACTCTTTTGAATCTTTAAAAAATGATAAATTTGGTTCTATTAAATTATCAATCACAAAAGCCAATCTAATATTTTTTGAGAAATCATAGGTTAAACCGAAATCAAGACCAAATCCTGAATTTGAATCAATTAAATTAGGGTCGGGATGAATTAAAGTATCTTCGGTATGTCTAAAACCTCTCCAATATATATTGAAATTTAAGCCGGCAGAAATATTTGCGCCTTCAAATAAAACATTATTTAAATTTTTTGCTATATTTATTTTAAACAATCTTTCATAAGTCAAATCAGAGACAGCAAAATTATGGAAGAAAAATGATAAAGCGCCATCGCGGAAAATTTTCAATTTATTTCCAAAAGTTAATGGTTTATAAATATAATTTATAAAAGGCACACTTACTCCGAAATCAAAGCTATAAATAAAAGAGCCATCGTCAAAACCAACTGCAGGCTGACCAAAAGAATTATAAACTTGTAAATTTTTTATATAAGCTGTGCCTGCTGGATTATATAAAATTGAGTCAATTCCAGTTGAAAATGCTTCTAATGCTTCACCCATACCTTTTGCTCGCACCGTTCCTATTTCTTCATACATTGCCGCATATAAAGAATACTTAAAAAACAGTATCAAAAAAATAAATATAACTCTTTTCATTTTAAAACCTCCTGTTTTTTAATTTTATATACTATCTGTTTTTTAGTAAGGCTTAAAAAGCCTCGCACTGCCTTTTTTAAAACTCCAAATTCCAAGCACCAAATCACAAACAAATTCCAATAACCAAAATCCAAAATTCTAAACAATAATGTTTGGAATTTGGAGTTTGTAATTTGGAATTTTTTAAGGCATCCTTAAAGATGCCCTAAAAATTATTTTGCTACAATAAACATACCTTTATAATATTCATTTTCATATTCAATTTGATAAATATAAATTCCTGATTTAACATAATAACCATCTTGGTCCTTGCCATCCCAATATATTTCAGCCTGATGATAAGGTCCTGAATCATATTTCTTTTTATAAATTTTTCTACCCTTTAAATCATAAATTGTAAAATAAAATTCGTTTACCCTATTTTTAAACTCAAAAGTTATAACAAGATTTTCGTATTCATTTCCACCTCTACCAGGTGTTATAATTTTTCTTGTTTTTGCTATGCTCACATTTTTAACAAATTCAGATGGTTTTGAACCGAATATTGCATAAGTTGTATTTAAATAATCAACTTTTATGGTTATACAATTATTTTCTTTATCAACAACGCCTCCAATTTTAACCCACTCTTTTGTATTTGGCTTATAGTAATAAATAGCAAGTGAATCTTCATTAAATCCCTGAGATGATATCTCGGCATCGGTATAATATAAAACAATTGTTGCGCTCTTCTTTAATTTCACTTCATTTACTTCTTCTTCGTTCAAATTCTCCAAATCAAAATCAAAAACAGAAATTGCAGATGGATTATTCGGAGCTACTATCTCACTATTTTTATTTATTGCGCTAATCTGTTCGGAATTTATCTGCTTTTTATAAACATCAAGATAAAAATCTTCTTCTGAAGGATATGGCGGGAATTTAATATAACTTATATTATCATCTGCTTTAATAATTCTTTCATTTGGTTCTTCGTTATTTATAACTAAATTCTTTAATCTCACTGCTGTTAAAATAGTATATTTATTTGAATAAACAGTTACACCTTTATAATAAGTAATTCTAAAATCTTTTGAAACAAATCTTAAATTATATTCACCGGGCAAAACCCAATCAATTAGATAGCCCCCTGTTGCGGGCACAACTGTTGCCTGCCCAAACTCCCCTAATTTATTTGTAGCATTTTCATTATTCATTTTTAAAAGTTCAACCGTAACATTTACACCAGTTGGTAAAACAGAACCTACTATTCTACCGAAATCAGCTATTAACATTTTTAATGTATTTGGATTTCCATAATTTGTTAAACTAACTTTATTAGTGCTTCCTGAAAATACCGCTTTGGATATAAATTTAAATGTGTTTGTATTTGTGCAATAATATGAGACATTCAAAGTCAATTCATCCTCATTTCTTGGTGAAAAATTTGTATAATTAATTACAAGATAATCTTGCTCAAAATAAAAATTATTAGTAGCAGTAAATAAACTTGCTATACTTCGGACTTTAAAAATATTTGTCCAAAATGTAATATATAATCTTTCTATTTTATTGTCATACGAAGCATTTATTACTTTAAATTTTATAGAAACATTTGTATCAATAGTATATAACTCGGAAGGTTTTATAATATAAAATTTTGAAGGCTCTTCAGGATATTTGACTCTTAATATTAATGTATTATTTATATCAGGATAAATTTGAACCAAACCGGAACCATTATCTGCTTTAATTATAAATTCAACATTTGTTTTAATACTATAAGAATGAGTAGTTGGAATTGAGATTAAATCTATTTGACCATATTTAACATTGCCATTTGAATCTTTTAAATAATAAAGAGTAATAGTAGTATTATTTCCAATTTTAATATTTGTATTTGTTGCAAGGTGTGAACTTCCAACTTGACCAGCAACTTGCATACCGGATGGTAATTCTATAACTGCTTTTTTAATATTGTTTAAATCCATTCCGTAATTTGTAATCTTTAAAACAATTATATTAGTAGTAATAGTTGTATAAATATACTTTGGAATATTTATAAATCCATAAGCGTAAACAGGTGGAACGTTATATTTAACTTTTAAATTATTTGTTGAAGATTTTTGAACACCTGACAAGCCAAAATCATTGCTTAAACATACATTAAAAATAACATTTGTTGAAGTAAGTTCAATTGAATCAAAAGCAGAGAAATTGATTGTATCATAATTACCTTTCTTTATTGGAGAAGATGAATAATCAATTAAGAGTTTTGAATTTGTAAATTTAGCAATTCCGGAAGTTGAAATATATTTAACATTTGTAATAAAATTCGGTAGATAAATAATAGCATTTTTTATTGGCAAATTAGCGGTTCCATCATTTTTCAAAATTAAAGTAAAATTATTTGAAAAAGAAGTTGACAAAACCTCATTTGGAGTTAAAGAAGCAGAGCCTGGAATACAAATATTAACAGGAAGTTGATTTGTTAAACATTTATAGCCATTTGAAACTATCATAATAAAATTAAAGCTTGAAATATTTTTATTTGTATTTAGAATTGAAAGAGTAATTGTATCAATATAAGAAGGTTTAAAATTAGTATAAATTAAGCGAACAATATTATTATTTTTTTGTTTACTTGAAGCATAAGTTGAATTAACATCAGATATATCAAAGCCGTTTGTAAAGCTTGTTGGAATAGTAATTTTTATATTTTTAATTTTATGGGTTCCAACTCCTTTATTAGTTATAATAATTTTAGCAGTGAAATTGGTTGTAGTTGTATATATTTCTGAGAAATTATAATTATAATTATAAACAGGGGTAGGCATAACAAAGTAATTTGAAGCTGATTTACCTGACATAACAATATTTGAAATGAAAACAAAACCTGAGCTATCATAATTTGCGAAAGTTTTCCATTTACAATTTGTATAACCTTCGTTTATAGTATCTTTAATCCATAATTTTATTTCATCGCTTTGATTTGGTAAAATTGCCGTATTTGATGCTGAATAATCTATAATTATTTCACTTGGTGTAATATTATAAGCTGATTTAAATTTATTACTTATTTTTAAATTATTAGTTACAAAAATATTTGGAATAGAAATTTTTAATTTATTTATTTTAGAAGAATCACCGCTAATATTTTTCACGCTAATTGTTATTTGATTTGTTATGTCAGTTGTATAAATATTGTTAGGTGTTACAAAATAAGAGGAATTATAACTTGGTTGATATAATGATAGAGTAAGTGATTTTCCTGGATAGACTGCTGCTGTTGTAAAGCCGTTTGTATTTGTTGTATTATTAACTTCTACAATCCAGTCTCCTTGTGTAACAGAATTTACATTATCAAAAGCGATAAATTTTATTCTATCAATATTTAGCGAGCTGATATTAGTTCCGAACTGAAAATATTTAATAATAATTTTGCCATTAGAGTATTTACAATTTCCTGAGATATAATCACTTGTAATTGAGGTTATATTTGTTATAAAATTTGGTGGCGTAATTTTAGCCTGGTAAATATAATTTCCAGTTCCTGCAATATTTTTTATATAGATATTATATGGTGAGGAGTTAATATCTTTGGCGACTTCGTTTGGCGTGGCGTAAGCGTAGGCATCAGCAGGCGGGAATATTACAAAAACTGAATTTGTATTTCCTGAAAGTGTAATAGTATCACGATATCCACCAGGCTCACCATAATCCACTTTACAATTAAATAAAGCATAAGTTGTAACCTGATTACTAACTTTTGAAAAAACAATTGTAACAACATCCTGCGCACCTGCTGTAAGATTAGCAGATGTGTAATTTATAAAAATATAATTTGAAATTTTTGAAATAGATGAACCACTCCAAGTATTATTGTAACTTATTATATTATTTTGATGAAATGGATAAGGAATAAATATTTTAGCATTTCTAATATTAATAGATTTACCTGAAACACCATTATGAATTGTATAAGTAAATTGAATATTGGTTGCGGTTGTATATATTTCTTCTGGAGTTATATTAACATCAGCAGGAACAATTATTTTCATCTGTTTTGACATTCCCAAGATAGTGTAAGTTGGCACATAACCTTTGCCATCTCCGTTATCAACTAAAACATCCCAATTAACTGTATTTGTATTAACAAAATTATTCGTAAAATTAATAGTTATTAAATCAATGCCTGAACTTACAAGTTCTTTTCCAGCAAGGTCATATTTTATTTCAGCATAACTATTTGAAACAATAAGATACGGAGTAGGCGAACTATTACTTAAATATGAAGAATGAATTTGATAAACTTTTCCATTAAACAATGAAGGGAATAATATTTTTACTTTTTTTAAATAATTTGAACCTCTCCCTCTGTTAGTTACTTTTATATAAAATGAATCAAGTTTAGGATAAGCATTTGTATAGATATAATTATAACCAAGTCCTGCTGCTGCATCAGCATCTGGTATATCAAATGTTATACTTAATGATTTCCCAGGATATAAATCTGTATTTTTCATTTCCCTGTCATTTGAAACTTTTGAATTTATTATATAAATTCCTTCTCCTGTAACATAATCAATCATTTTAAATGTTATAATATCTTTTTGGCCTCCCAAAAGAGCTCCGTTTATGTCCATTATGTAATTTAAATAAATTATTCCATTGTTTTTATCATATACAACATAACTACCATCATCAGCTATTTTTGATGATAAAATGTTTATAATATTTGTAGAAATAGATGTAGGAACAAGTATTCTTGCTCTTAGAATTCTATTTCCAATTTTGCCACAATTTGTTATTACATAAGTTAAAGAATTAGTTGTAGTTGATGAATCAATAATATTATTTACAGGGTCGGAATCTACAATTATATAAGCTTTAGAATTAACAGGAGGATATTGAACTGAGAGAGTTTTAGTTTCGCCAGGATAAATAGTTGTTTCAGCCCAATTAGTTGCACTTTCATTTGAGACCTGACAATTTATAACAAAATTTGTTGGAGTTGAAATTTTATGCCTTAAAGTAATAGTTACTATATCTTTTTCAGACGGAACTTCAATATAAGATTTCAAAACTCCATTAGGGTCGTTATAATAATTTAATGATATAATGTGATTATTTGTAGAGATATTAAGAGAGTCATTAGCTATATGCGAAGAAGAGACATTCAAAATTTCAAATTTTGAAGGAATATAAATTTTAGCTTTAGCGAGGTTATTGCCTACTGCTCCGTTGTTCCAAATTGTGTAATATAAAATATTTGTATCATAGGCAGTTGAAAGAGTTGTGAAAATAACATTTGTTTTTATTCCGGATTGACCTGATGGGTCAGGTGGCGTAATTGTAATAGTCCATCCCGGTGTGGCTGTTGGTGAACCTATTACATAGCCCTCTGTATTACCATTGTCGGCATAACCTATTATATTTACATTAGTTAATTTAGCTGAAATAGAACGATTATGAACTAATGTCATACGAATATTATCAACATTATTATTTTTTCCGGAAGGTATATTTGTAGAATGAGCTGAGTAATCTAAATATAATATATTTGAAGCTTTAACAAAATTTATATTAGTTCCAATTAAATCTGAAATAAAATTGAAAGCATTTGTAAAGACAGAAGGAAGCACTAATTTGGCTTTTAAAACTTTAGTTGTTCCTGTATTATAAATTGAATAAATAAATCTATTAGTTTTTTGGGAATTAGCAACTTTAGGGACGCCAACCCCATTTGTAAGGTCAACTGCACATTCAATTTCAGGTGAAACTATTATTAATCTAACTTTTTGAGAAGGATAAGTTGAATTTGTTGTAGTATATCTGTTTGAACTTCCTACTACTATTCCTTCTGATGAGACAATTGAACTCCAGATATAATCGGTGTATAAAGTATTTAATGGCAAATCAGGGGTTCCGTATCCTTTTATAGTTATTCTATCATAACCATTAGGAGATGGTAAAAATCCAGCAGGGTCATTTAAATAGTTTATTATAATCTTATGAGTTGCATTGGAAACAGTAATATTAGCGGAATCATTTTGGAGCAAAAGGGATGAAACATTTGAAGAAGATATATTAACTCCGTCAGGATAATTTATAATAATTTTTGAAATTTCTGGGCAATCTGAAATTCCTGTTGTAGAAAATTCATATTGATAAGTATAGGGGACAGTGCCTGAGTTATCCTCATAAACAGGGACAGGCGAAACAGTGATACCTGCAAAAGCCTGAGGGTCATTATAAACTTTTACAAGAAGAGATGAGGTATTAACAACTGAACCTGCGTTACCTTCAATTGCTTTCTGCCAGCCACAGGTTGAATATTTTATACTGCCCCCAAGTGTTATATCGCCACCTGTATCAGAATATTTTTCATTATTAATATAAACCTCAAATCTCTTACCAGAAGCATCAGCAGAAGATGGAGTCTGTAAACTAAATTCTACTCTTATTACTTTATTATTATTAAAATTTATAATTCCATTATCAGATGCTGAGGTTTTTCTAAATCTAATTTTTAAATAACCGCCGGATTGCGTAATAAGAGAGACAAAGCCGGAAGTAGGATTTGTATCAGAGCCAGCATTTTTTGAAAGGACAACATTATTAGTATAAACAAAAATATTAGCATAATTCCAGGCTCCATAACCTTCAGGCTTTTTAATCCTTATTTCACCAATTCCAGCATCATTTGTTGAACTAAAATTTCCTTTTATTTCCAGACTAAAATTTATAGAACTATTTTTTCTAACTTTTGTAGGATAAATTTCAGCAACAACATTTGAAGCAGCGGAGCGAATTAGAAAGTTGTCATAGATTGCGTCTGTTGATTCAAAGTAAAAATATAAATTTTCATGCCCAATCATTACAGCAAGATTAGTATTCCAACCCACATTTGCTGAACCTAAATAAAAATATTGATTTGGGTCTATATCTCTTATTCCATCACCATCTATAGGATTTGGATTAAGATAAAATTGAACAGAAGAACCATTATGAATTATTTTTATACCAAGTGTATTAGTATTCTCATATTCAATTGTTGCAGGTGAATAATATGAATTGGCCTCAGTATCATTTGCCGCCCAAGTTGCTGGTGGTGTGGTGCTATTATAGTCATCATCATAACATCTTCTCCAAACCCCAGGTTGATAAAAATTATAAGTTGACCCATTAGGACCAACAACTGATTTTAAATAATTAGTATTTATAATTTCACTACCCGCGTAATAACCAAAAACAGAATCAGGAGAATTAATTGAAAGATTATCAAAACCTTTTTCAAAGAAATAAACAAAATTATCAAGAGTGTCCCATTCATTTGTTTTTGAAGGTTGGTCCTGAATTAACCAAACATTCACAGTTCCCTGATGATACCCCGTTAAAACTCTGTTAGCTTTATCAGTATCAATAATCGCTCCGTATCGGACAATTTGAAAACCAAAAGGTCGTTCAGCTGTAGCAGATATACTTCTATTTATTGCAGGACATCTTTTAGGAATAAACTTTGTTACTCTTCCTACCCAATAATTATTATAGGCTAAAACAGAATTATTTGCTGTTCCATAAATTCTTAATCTACCACCTGTTACATCATTAGTTGAAGGTAAATTGTTACCTGCTCCACCATAAGATGGTGGATAAAAAACACCATCTCTTCCGTATCTATAGTTAGGGTTCCAACCATTTCCAGTATAAGAAGTCCAATTATTAAATGGCTCATAGTAGTATAAACTCTGTGATTCTAATAATAAAGCATTGAAAAAGATTATAAATAAATATAGCAAAAATTTTAAATTATTTTTTAACAATTCCATCTTTTCTCACCGCCTTTTGGCTTAAAAATTTTACTATTTTAAATTTTTACTTCTCATCTTTAAATATTCTCCTTTTTAATTCCTCTGTTAATACTCTTATCAATTCATCTTTTGAATTTAAAGCATCTACTTTATCTCTAAGACCCTGAAATTCACTCTTCAAACCATTAAATTCAATCTTTAGACCTTGAAATTCGCATTTCAAATCTTTTATTTCATTTTTCATTTCCTGTATTTCAGGTAATATAATATTTTTCATTGCCTCTATAATTATTTCCTTGATGTTTGCTTTCATCCAAATCCTCCTTAAGTTTAAATTCCAAATACCAAGCACCAAATATCAAACAAATTCCAATGAGCAAAATCCAAAATTCTAAACAATAATGTTTGGAATTTGGAGCTTGTGATTTGGAATTTTTTAAATTTAAGTCCCTGCAAAAGCAGGGTATCTTTTTCTCAATTTTGTGAGGCTGAAAGCCTCTCGCTAATTTTAACTGCCTTCCTTTTGGAAGGAACACACCTAACCTTTATTTTACTACAAATACTGTTCCTTTATATTCCTCGCCATCGGCCTCTATTTTATAAATATAGGCACCTGATTTTACATAAACGCCATCTTCATCTTTGCCATCCCATAAAATATTACCCTGTCCATATTCACCACTGCTCTCTAAATTTCTTATTAGCCGTCCTTTAATATCATAAATTCTAACACTAATTTTACTTACAGGCTCATCAATATCAAAATTTATTCTAACAGCATTAAATTCCATTCCGCCACGAGTTGGAGTAAATATCCTTGGCGTAACAATTATATTGCTCAATTTCCCTTTGCGATTAACTTCATTAGCCTCAAATACTCCAAAATAATGTGCAACAAAATTTATATTTGCTGTTATATTGTGAACAAAAGTATCAACTTTTCCACCAATCGGAATCCATTTTCCAATGTTTTCTTTATAATAGAATATAGCAAGTTTATTCTCATTCCAGCCTGCTGATGATACCATTGCATTACTATAACATAATTTTAAAGTTCCATTTTTCTTTAAAAGAACTCCTTCTAATTCCTTTTCATCTATTCCACTTAATTGAAGTCTATAAATCTGAATTAAATCTAAACTTAATGGCTTTTTAATAAACTCATTATTTTGTAGATTCTCACTCATTTGAGGATAATTTAAAATATTTTCTCTATAAAAATCTGCTGCAAAATCTTTTTCAAAACTATTAGGCGGTAAAGTTAAAGTTGAACAGTAATCATCATAACTTTGACCTTCTTGAATATATTTAGCATCCGCTGAAAATGGTTTGTTATGCATTAGTATTTTACTAAATGTTAAAATTGTATTTGAATTCATTGTAAAATTAGTCCTAAATTGTTTAAGTCTATCATTTTCCAAAACTAAAGTATAATTTCCAGCTGGGACTTTTTCAATATAGAAATATCCTGTTTGCTTGTCATTATAACTTGCTAAATCTTTGCCATTTTTATCTTTTGCTAATATTCCATTTTGAAAAACTTTTACATTTATAAGTTGATACTTAGGAATAATAAAGCCGTTAATTATTCCCCAATCTGCCTTTGTTATTTTTAATATATCACTCTCACCTTTTGGAACAATTCCATAATATATATTTGTTCCAGCCCAAATTTTACCCCTCATCCAAATATTGGTCTCATAACTTAAATGATATTTAACATAAATTCTAATTGTATCCTCATTGCTTAAAGGTGTTACATTAGAATAAATTATAACAATATTTGTTTCATTAATTTTGATATTTGTATTTATTCCAATTTTAAAAGAAGTTATTTTTGTAATATTTAAAAGATTGGTATTAAAATTTATTTCTAACTTTTTTACAGGGTCGGCGCCTGCTGAAATATCACCAGGTATAATTTTATATTCTATAATATCATTTGTTTTAATTGTGTATAAATATGGCTCAACAATATAAGTCTTTGCCATTTTTGCAGGGAATCTTATAAATATATCATAACTTCTACCTGATAATACCGGAATCTGGACAAAACCATTTGTGCTACCATTATCTGCATAAGCTCTTATATAAACATCTGTTGCAGTTGTTTGAATTTTAAAAGCATTAAATACTATAACTTCTGCTGTGCCACCATAAAACATATTGCTGTAATTTATATTTATAATATTGCTCGCTTTTATATAATTTATTAAAGCACCATATCTATTTGATAAAACTTCTATATTCGTAAAAATTGATGGAAGCTGAATTTTTAATCGTAGTATTGAATTATCATATTCGCCTTTATTAGTTATATATAATTTAAATTGATTAGAATAATCTGTTGTCCAAATTTCATTCGGAGTAATATATCCTTCGGCAGAAAGTTGTGGCATATAATAAGTAACATTCAAACTTCTTCCAACTTCAGTAAATGTTTGAATTTCTCCAAATCCTGTATCTACCTTACAATTCCAAGTTGTATTTGAATACCCATAAGGAATGGAATCATAACCCATAATTTTAATTATATCAGAATCGCCGGGAGTTATTTCATTACCATCCAATTGATAATCTATTAAAATATAATTTGAATTTGTAGAATGAATAATATTAGCAGAATTTAAAATTTTATTACTTGTTATTTTTGAAATATTAGTAAGAACATTTGGATAAAATAATTTTGCTTTTTTGATATTAGAAGAACCTGTGCCATTATTAAGAATGTAAAATTGATAAATATTACTTACGCGAGTAGAGAATATATAATTTGGCTGAATATAAACATTAGGTGGCGTAACTGTTTCAAAAGAATTATCACCATATATATTAGTTATATAAGTGCTATTACTTGCTGCAAAAATAATTGACCAATTTTTTGAAATATTTGGCGTAATAACATTTGAAATAGTTATAACATCAATTTGAGATGGAACAAAATTTGTATAAGATAATATAATTTGTTTATTTGAATAAAATACTGAGGAAGCCAGCTGGCTTTTTATATTTAAAAGAGATTGAGTTATAAAAGATGGCAAAGTAATGAATAATTTAAACAAATCATTGCTGCCCTCGCCATTGTTTGTTACTTTAATAATTAAATTAAATTTTGGTAAAGTAATTGGAATTTCATCAGGTAAAAGGGATTTAACAAAAGCCTTAGGCTTTGGCATCTGAAAACTAACATTTATAGATTCGCCTGCTAAAACATCCGGAGTCTTATAATTTGAAAAAGAAGTATTATAACGAACTAAACTATTCCAGGAAGTTGTAAAATTACCATATTTAATTTTATCAAGAATTTTAATATTAACTATACCCGTCTCTGATGGCTTAATATTTGTATTGCTTGCTATGTAATTTAACATAATAAAATTAGTTGAAATAATTTTCTGACACTTTCTATCTGGTGTAACAATTATACTATTCGTTGTATAAACATTTGTAGCAAAATAAATTTTAACAGTATTTATATAATTAGAACCGCTACCTGTATTAAGAATGTAATAATTATAATTATTTGTAGTCAATGCTGTATTCTGCTGATTAGGAGATATATAAACAGCACTTCTGTAATTTGGTTTATAAAAATTTAGATTCAAACTCTTTCCCACAACAGCAGAGGCTTCAACAAGGTCATTTGTATTCGTTGTATTTGCCGCTTTTATAATAAAATAATTTGTAACAGGAACAGAAACATTATCATAAGCATAAAATTTTATAATATCTTTTTCATTTGGCTTAATATTAGTGCTATTTCTCTTATAATTTAAAATAAGTGAACCCGAAATTAAATCTATATTTGTTCCAATATATTTGCTTGTTTTGAAAGTAATATTTGTAAGTTGAGATGGTAATTTAATTTTTAAAAGTTCAATTCTATTTCCTGATGTATCCTGATTGGTTACAACTATTGTATAAAGTTCTGCCTCTTTATCAATCATTATATTATTTGGAGATGAATATGCTCTTGCTTCAACAGGTGGGAATTTAAAATCTATTTTTAAAGTTGCATTAGAAGCAACTGAAGTCTCAATAAAACCATTACCATCATTATAATCTACATAAGAATTCCATAAACAATTAGTCTCGCCTGTTGTCCAATTGTCATTAACATAAATTCTAATAATATTCTCTTCGTTTGGAGTAAAATCGCCTGCTGGATAATTTATTATAATAAAATTTGTTGAACCATTATTACTTATTTTACTTGTTGCGGAGGCTGTTCCTGAAAAATTAGGATTCACAACTATATTGTTTGTTATAAAAGGATAAGGAATAACTATTTTTGAACGCCTTATATCTAAATTCCCTCCACTATTATTTATTTTATAATAAAGAGTAGAACGTGTAACAGGAGTTAAAATTTCAACTTTTGAAGGATATAAATTATATTGCTTTGAAATTGCAGAAAAAGCCTTTCTTATAACACTTAAAACTTTTGTGCCATTTGTTATTGTTCCTGTTGAAACATAGCCATTAGTATCGCCATTATCAACTTCTAATTCAAAAGCATAATTACCCGTGTTTGTCTGTGTATTTAAGAGTTTAAATGTAACAGTATCAGTTTCGCCTGCTGGTAAGGGATTATTCTCACTTTCATAATTAAGAATAATATAATTTGGTGTTACACTTAAAGAAACAGATTCATTTGTTAAATGCGAAGATGAAACATCTATAATTTTTCCTGAAAAAACAGAAGGAATTGATATTCTTGCTCTTTTAAAAGTATTTTGACCTGTGCCATAATTATAAATATCATAATTTAAAATATTTGTATTAGTAGTTCCTGAAATAACTACAAAAATACTATTAGGATAGATTTTGCCTTTTCCGTAAGCAGGCGGAATCCTTATAAATATCCATTGAGTCTTACCAGTTTTTGTAGGTAAATAATTCACTTCAAGGTCATTTTTAGCCTTTACTGAAATTTTAAAAGAAGTATAACCTGTCACATTATCAATCATTTTAAAGTGAATAATATCTCTATTTTTGCCATATAATAAATTACCATCACTTTGATAGTCTATAAAAATATATTTTCCAGAATTAACCCAACGCTCATTTAAAGAATTTGTTACAATCTGTGAATCAATATCAATACATTCACTTATACTTCCATTAGTAGGAAAATATATTCGTAACTCTTTAATATCATTTCCTAAGTCTCCAAAATTTGTAATATAATAAGTTAAAGAATTTGTTACAGTTGAAGAATCAATTATATTGTTTGGGTCAGAATCAACTTTAACATAAGCAGAAGCCATTAAAGGTGGATAAACAGAAGAAAGAATTTTATTATCAGCTCCTAAATTTCCTGTTGAATAATAACTAAAATTGTTTTTTCCATTAGCAACTTCAAGTTCAAATGTAAAATCATTAGGAGAAGTTATATTGTCTTTAACATAAAAAGTAATAGTATCAATTGCCCCAGGCTGAAGATTGCCATCATTTGTATAATTTATTAAAATTTTATTGCTAACAATAGATATGTTGGCAGAATCATTTGCTATTAAAGAAGATTCTACATTGTAGATTTGAGTAAAAGAGGTTGGAACAATTATTCTTGCTCTTTTTATAACATTTTCTGAGTCTGCTAAAGCAGAGTTTTGAATTTTATATCTAATAACATTACTAACATCAGAGGTGTAAAAAGTTTTCTGGTTAGTAGAAGTTGTAAAAGATTCAATTTTTTTCCAAACAGCACCAGCACCTGATGGGTCAGGAGATATAACCAAGACATCCCAACTTGCAGGATGCTCTGAAATTAAAACAAATCCATCACCATTATTGTTATTTGCATAACACGGAAAACTAAAATTTGTTGGCGCCGAAAGCGAAGGAATATTATCATATAAATCAAATGTCAATGTATCAATATAACCGCCATCTAAATTGGTACTTGCCTTTCCATAATCTACAAGAATATAATTTGTTGAACCAAAAACAGTAGTAAAGCAACTTGAATTCCCAATCGTAGATGTAAAATTTTTAGCCTGTGTAAAAACAGAGGGTAAAATTATTTTTAAATATTGAATCTTATTCCCTGTCTCGCCTTTATTACGAACAACATATTGAAAATTATTAAATTTTGTATTATTATAAACTAAACTTGGCAGAATATAAGCATCAGCAATAGGAGGTTTCAATCTTATAAGAACTTTTTGTGAAGGATAAAAAGAATTTGTTGTAGTCAAGGAAGGAGTTGAACCCATAACATCACTATAAACTTTTGAGGGCCATTGAACAGTTGTTGTATTTGTTATATCAGGTGTTCCGTGAGCTCTTATATCTATTCTGTCTAAACCACTTTGAGCAGGAAATATTGAACCATCACCTTTATAATCTATTACAATTTTATTGGTCCCTGAAATGTTTGTTACCCGCACATAACTTGAATCATTATTTATTCTTAAAGAAGAAACATCAGCAGAAGATACATTAAAGCCCTGCGGAATTATTATTTCTGCTTTCGTAATATAAGTTCCCTGATTATCTGATGGCGTTGAAATATAATAATAAAATAATGTATTCTCACCTTCATATATTGTGTTTGGCGATATAGAAGCAACAGCAAAAACATTTGCATAAGTCTTGACTGTTAAAGTATTAAAACTAAATTTCCCTGTTGCGTTACCAGAATAACACTTCTGCCTTCCGCAGGTTGAAAATCTGCTATATCTTGAGCCATTATATTTAACACAATTTACATAAACTTTAAAATCACTTCCAGAAGGCGACGGCGTTGAAGGAGTAGTTAAATTAAATCTAATCTCTATTCTTTTATCAGGTGTAGAAGAGGTTATAACATTTGAAAAAGTAGAAGAAGGAGTGCCATAACAAAATTGTAATCTCAATTTTCCACCATTAGTTTTTACTAAAACTTCTCCATTACCAGCTAATGTTCCTGTTGTAATATTATTCAGCTTTTTCAAATTTGGAAAATTAGTAGAAGCAGAACCTGTTCCATAATAAGTATATACTTCAACATTTGCAGGATTAAATGCTGAATAACCTGATGGCTTCTCAATTTCAATTTCTCCAATTCCAGCATCATTTACTGACAAAATGTTTGTTATTACAATTGTAAAATTGACATTTCTATTTGTTACAACTTCAGCTGGATAAATTTCAGCAATAGAATTTGAAGCAACACTTCTAATTAAAACTTCATCAAATTGAATATATTCACATTCTGTATCATATCTTTTTGATTCCTGACCAAACATAAAACTTATATTAGAGCGCCAACTAACCTGGGCTGAACCTAAATATAAAAATTCATTTGGATAAGGATTGGAAGGATTACCACGATAATTTGGATTAACATAAAATTTTACTTCACTTCCATTGTGAGTTAAAAGAATTCCTATTGTATTTGTATTAGTTGGTCTGGCATTTAATGTTCCTGCATTATCATAAGTGCTTTTCCCATAGTAATCTTCATAACACCATTCAAGTTTATAATTTGTATTATTATTTATATTTATAAAAGATTGCTGGTCTGCTCTTAAAACATTGGTTAAATAGAATCTTGATTCAGAAAAAATATATTTTCCCCAGGTTGAACGGGGTCTTGAGTTTGTATCGCCTGGTGGGTCTAAATTAAAAACATCTCTCATCATATCATAAATTAAAACAAAATCCTGATAAGTAGAGCCTTGAGGTGAACTATTATTTAAACCGGTTTCAACAAAAAGCCAGAAAGAGAAAGCATTTAAATGACGCCAGGATTCAGGATTATTACAACCGACCGCACCACCATCATCACCATTAACAGCCTGGGGGTCTAATCTTGTCTTTTTTCTAACAAGAAGAACACCAAATGGATTTTCTTCTGAAGCAGTAAATCTCCGATTTGTAAATTTTACCATCCTGCCAAGCCATTGACCAATATAATCAACTTGACAATTGTTAACTCTTCTTGAAAGTGTTAAATATCCTCCTGAGATTGAACAGGCTGAAGTATTTGCTACTCCTGCATAAACCCCAGCCCTGCCATATCTAAAATTTGTATCAAAAGAGGAAACAACTGTTGCCGGATTAGAAAAATCATTGTAATAATAATATGCATTTAAATTGTAAGCAATAATGAAAATTAAAAATAAAAACTTTCTCATTTTTTCAATTATCTTTTCATTTATCGGTTTTAATATAACTATAATTTAAAAAATTTTAAATTCAACATTTTTTCAAAAAAATTTTTAAAAAAACTTCTATATTTATATATAGCAAAATTTGTGCCAGATTTAATAAAAATAGTGCTTATTTTATTTAAAAAATTAAAGCAAAAACTGGCAAAATTACTGCAAAAAAATGCACAGGTCAATTTTTGGATATTTTGTAATCAAAATTAGGAAAATTTTATACATTGCATAATAGGTTGCATAATAGGGACGTTGCATAATAGGGACGGAGGAATACTTTATTAAATTAAAAATAAAAAGTGAAAAATGAAAAATAATGTTAAGTGTAATTAAGTGTAATTAGGGACGAGTTTAATTAGGGACGGAGGAATACTTTATTAAATTAATAAGCATAACCCAGTGGGATTTACTAAATATCTATTTTACTTAAAAAGCAAATTATCTAACAAAAGAAGCAATTCTATTTCTTATCTCGCCTATCTCAGGGTGATTAGGAAATTTATCTATTAGAATTTTGTAATAATTTATTCCTACGCTTTTATTCTCTTTTTTAAAAAAATATATGTCACCCAAAAGTTCAAGAGCAAACGGCATTACAATTCTATTTTCATTTTTAATTATTCTTGTTAAAATATTTATTGCACTATCATAATCTTCATTAAGGAAATAGCATTTAGCAATTAAAAAATTTGATATATCTTCTAAATTTGTATTAGGAACATAAATTTTATTCAAATTAAGAATTGCTTCTGAAAAATTTTCAAGGTAAAAATTTTTTAAAAAATTAAAGAAATTTTCTTTTTTCTCTTTTTCATTTTTTATAAATTCATTATCCCATAAAAACAGGTATAAAGCAACATTATTTGCATATTCAGAATCCGGATAAATTTGAAGCAATTTTTTAAAATTCTCTTTTGCCTCTCCTTCATAACCTTTAAATAAAAGAATTATTGCTTTTTCATAGTAAAGAACATCTGTTTTAAAATTTTTATTATCAAATTCTTTATTAATAATTTTTTCAGCCTCATCAAAATTTTTTGTTTTCGCAAGATTTTTAAGATAAATTAGAAATATATCAAAGTTATTGTTATAATTTTTAGAAATTTTCAGGCTATTATCATACTCACCTTTTTTAAAATAAATTTTAGCCTTTAAAAGATTAACTTCATCTTTAAGTTTAGCTTCATTTAATCTGTTTAAAATTTTTAATGCCTCATCATACTCTTTCAATTCATAAAGTGTTTTAGCATAATTTAAAATTATAAATTGAGGTGAATCATCTAAATTCTTAAAATTGTTAAAAATTTTTTTTAATCTCTTAAATTCATTTCTGCTTAATAAATCATTTAAGCAACTATTAATAAAATTGTAATCAATTTTATTTAAATTTACATAACGGGTAATAGCCTCTTCTGCTTTGTCAATTAAGTTCAGTTCAATATAAATATAGTAAAGTATTTTCAAAATTTTTTCTTTTAATTGAATTTCAGAATTTTCAAGTTTTTTATTTATAATTTTTTCTATAACATTTAATTTATTTTCGGAAACAGCCAAATTAACTAATTTATCTCTTACGAAATTAAAATTTTGTTCATCTAATAAATTTATATATTCATTTATAGCCTCATCATCCTTTCCCAATATTTCAAGAATTAAAATTTTTTCTTTTGAGAAGTCGTAGCCATATTTTTTTTGTGCATCGTCATAAAGTTTTAAAAGTTTCTGATATAAACCAATTTCTTTATATATTTTAGCAACTCTTTCAAATGCTAATTTATCATATCCCCATACTTCAAACAAAGAATTTAAAATAGCAGAAGCGTTTTCTCTTTTATTATTTAAAGCAAGTATTTTAGCAGGCTCAATTATATATTGAACATTTTTTGATAAATTAAAAGCTATCTTATAATTTTTTTCCATATTAACAAAATCAGATTTTTTATAATATATTTCTGCTACCAATTTATAAATTTCAGGGTCATTGAAATTTGAAAGATATTGTTGAGCAAAATCTAAGGCTATATCATATTTTTTTAATTCAATTAAATATTTAGTTTTTTTAATTAAAAACCATTTAGAGAATTCAAAATTATTTTCAAGGAATAATAAAGCCTTTTCAAAATTTTCAGAATTCTCATATAATTCTAATAATTCATTTTTTAGTTCAGGAAATTTTTTAAAATATTTTTCAAGCAAGGAAGAAGCCTGGTTATAATCTTTTTTAAATTTCAAGTAATCAATCAGAGGGGGTAAAATTTCTTTTAAAAAATTTGAATCAGGGAATTCATTTATAAAAATTTTAAAATCCTGGTAAGCATCAGATTTTTGTTGGAGAAAAAATTGGCATAGGATAAGCCTCGCAAGGCTTTTTTCTTTAGTCTGAGGATTATTAAGAATTGTTTCATAAATTTTTTTGGCATTATAAAAATCATTTTTATCAAAAAGTTCGTCAGCGTTTTTAAGCAATTGAATTTCAATTGATTTAGCAAAGGAATTTATTATATAAATCAACAGAAAAATTTTATATATTAGCATTTTTAATAATTTCAGGTATTTTTTCTTCAAAGTTAATAGCCATAATATGGACGCCGTCAGCAAAATTCTTTAATTCTTTTATTATACTTGCTGCGATTTCAACTCCTCTTTTTAAAGGGTCATTTGATTTTTCCAAGTCCTGAATAATCTCATTAGGAATAAGAATTCCTGGAACTTTTTCATTTAAATTTTTAGCCATTTTAGCTGATTTTAAAGGCAATATTCCTGCAAGGAATCTGACATTATTTTTTTTAACTTTTTTTAAAAAATTTTTAAAAATATTTGGGTCATAGACAGCCTGAGTTTGAAAAAACATAGCGCCTGCATTTATTTTTTTTTCAATCATAAGATATTGCAATTCAATATTTTCGTAAACAGGGTTACAGACAGCGCCAATTGTAAAATTTGTTGGACCATCAAGTTTATTATTTGAAAGGTCAAAGCCGTTATTAAGTGATTTTATAGTATGAATAAGTTGAATAGTATCAAGGTCATAGACAGGTTTAGCATCAGGGTGGTCACCGTTATTGGGGTGGTCACCTGAAAGTGCTAAAACATTATTTATGCCTAAAGCAGAGGCACCAATTAAATCTGATTGTAAAGCTAATCTGTTTCTATCCCGACAAGTCAATTGATAAATTGGTTCTATTCCTAAATCTAAAATAATTTTAGAAGCTGCAAGCGAACTTATTCTCATAACAGCTCTTTGATTGTCAGTAACATTTATGGCATCAACATAATCTTTTAAAATTAATGCTTTATGCTTGAAATTTTCTAAATTTGTTCCCTTTGGTGGGAAAATTTCTGCTGTTATAATAAAATCTTTCTCTTTTAGAGCTTGACTAAATTTCATAATTTTTTCTCAATTTTTTGAGGATGGAAATTTTTTCTATAATCTCTTGGCTTTACAAATTGGATATGTTTTTCATAAAAAATTTTATTTTCAATTTTAAATATTAGATTCCAAACGCAATCATTTTCAGGAAAAGCTTCGCATTTACCATTTTTTGAACCTCCACAAGGACCATTTAAAAAACCTTTAGGACATCTTGTTGTTGTGCAAATAGAAGATGTTAATTCTAATTTACAATCTCCGCACATTGAACAATATTGGTAGAAATAACCAAGTCTTTTTTCAGTTGCAAGAAAAAGAGTATCAAGTCCTGGATGAACTTTTTTATTAGTGACTAATTCTTTGAAAGCCTGGACACCTGCGCCACAGGCTAAAACTATAATTGAATCTGTTTTTGAAATAATATCATTATTTTTATTTAAAAACAACTTAACCTGTCTTTGGTCGCAAACTGCATCAATAACTTCTGTATTTAGAATTTTTTTATTTTTATCCATTAAAATATTTTTTAATTCTTCAACTTCATTTTTTCCACCGGTTTTAAAAGTAGTTGCACATAACCCACAACCTACTATCACTATATTTTTCTCGTTCTCAATTAAATTTAATATCTCATTTATATCTTTTTTTGATGTTGCTATCATTTGAAAATCTCTTAAAAGAAGAAATTTAATAAACTAATTTTTAATCTCCTTTAACCTTTTTGTTGTGTAATATTAATTTCATTAAGCCTTTTTGCTATCAATAATATTATTTCGTTGTCCATTAAATATTTTTTTATTCTCTCTTTTTCACGCATCTCTATTTTTTTAGTAAACTCACTTTTTAAATCTTCTGCTACATCAGTAAGAGATTTCTTACCAAGTGTTACATCTATCACTTCAGGTCCTATCTCATTTTCATGAGCTTTTACAAGCAAAAGAAGTATAGCTTGCGTTTCTTCAAATCTTTTATCAATTGCTTCAAATCTCTTTTCAATTGCTTCAAATCTCTTTTCAAACCTTCTAATTATTTCTCTAAATAAAAATAATGAAAATGCTATTACAGCAGGGAATCCAATTCCAAGTATCCAGTAAATATCCTCAAATCTTTTGTCCATATATTTTTGCATATCTTCAAATCTCTTATCAATTTCTTCAAATCTTTTGTTAATCATTTCAACAAAAATTTTGAAATCGCCTTTAGTTAAAGGCTGGTCATCATCAGTTTTTGCCTCTAAAAAATAGCAAAACATTAATAAAATTAAAATTAAAAAATAAATTTTCTTCATAACAACCTCCAATTTTAATTTTCAAATAAATAATATACTTTACAAATAAAAAATTGTCAACAAATAAAATTATTTCTTTACTTTTTTAACAATTAATTTAAGATTTTTAATTCCGACAACTTCAATTTTTTCGTCTTTATTAATTTGCTGATTCTTATAAGAAATCGCTTGCCATCTTTCACCTTTAACAAAAACTTCTCCTTCGGGTTTAATATCAGTTTTAGCATAACCTCTCAAACCTATAATACCCTCTGAACCTGTTTTAGGTTTTTTAGATTGAATTTTTAAGCCGTAAAAAATAATAACTGCAAAGAAAATAGCAGTAAAAAGTGAAACAGTTATAATTAAATAAGGAGAAATTTTCAAAAAGAGTGAAGGAGTTTTAATTAACATAAAAGAGCCTAATATTAAAGAAGTGACAGAGCCCAAAGCAAGGATTCCGCCTGATTGTAAAGTTAATTCCAAAATAAAGAGGGCAACGCTTAAAGCTATTAAAAGTAATCCTGCAAGATTAACAGGCAAAGTATTTAAAGCGAAAAGAGCCAAAATTAAAGAGATTGAGCCGACAACCCCCGCAAACCCCACGCCCGGAGTTGAAAACTCCGCTAATATCCCATATATACCTAATATCAAAAGTATATACGCTATATTCGGATGCGAAATATTAAATAAAAATCTTTCAACCGAACTCATTTTTATAGACTTAATTTCAGGTTTTCTTAACTTAATTTGAATATTTGAACTATCTTTTTTTATTCTATAATTCCTTAATTTCAATAATAAATCATTTACATCATTTGATATTAAATCACAAATTTTTTTATCTTTTGCCTCAGAGGCTGTTAGCGATAAACTTTTTGTTACCATTAATTTTGCTATTTCTGGATTCTTTTTATTTTTTGAAGCAATATTTAAAATAAAAGCTATTGTATCATTTAAAATTTTTTCTTCCATTGTTTTATCTAATTTCTGCCCAAGATTAACAGGATGAGCAGCGCCTATATGAGAAGTTTCACACATAGCAAGAAGGTCGCAGGCAAGCATTATAAAAGCACCAGCTGATGCCGCCCTTGCTCCTTTGGGCGAAACATAACCTATAACTGGAATCTTTGTGTTCATAATCTTTAAAACAATATCTCTCGTTGAATCTAATATCCCACCAGGAGTATCAATCCTTAAAATTATTATCCCATCGCCCTTCCTCTCTATATTCTCAATATTCCGAATAATATAATTCGCCATTATTGAATTTATTATCCCATCAACATTTATAATGTAAACATACTTGGATTCAAAATTTTCAATTCTCTGAGAATATAAATTTGTAAAAATTGTCAAACATAGTAAAATTAATATTTTAAATTTCATATTCTGAAAGTTAATAAATTTTAACAAAAATTCAATATTTAAATTGTTTTGAAAAAATTTCCTAAAAAATAAATCTGTTCACTTTTAACAATTTGATTTTGATAAAACTTTGTAAATTTTAATAATATTTTTTAAACTCTGCTTTAGCAGAAACTGCAAAAAGTAAATTCCTTTTATTTATTCAACTTTTTATTTATAATTTCACTTATAATTCTAATAACCTCATCAATTGATTTATTTGTTGTATCAATATAAATAGCGTCTTCGGCTTTTTTTAATGGTGCTAACTTTCTATTAGAATCAAGTTTATCTCTTTTTATTAAATCTTTTTTTATTTCCTCAATTGGTATTTGCTTCTCATTTTTTTCATCATAAAATCTTCTTCTTGCGCGCTCCTCAATTGAAGCATCAAGATAAAACTTAAAGTCTGCATCAGGCAAAACAACTGTCCCTATATCCCTTCCATCAAGTATAACATCATTTTCTTTTGCTATTCTCCTCTGAATTTCAACAAGCCAATCTCTTATACATTTGTATGACGAAACTAATGAAACATTATTATCAACTTCCCTTAAACGCAAATATCTATTAACTTTCTCATTATTTACAAAAATATCCAATTCATCACTATTTTCATTTTTATTAATTTTAAAATCAATTTTTTTTATAAAATCACAAATTAATTTTTCGTTATTTAAATCAATATTATTTTTCAAAAGAGCATAAGTTACTGCTCTATACATAGCGCCTGTATCAAGGTATAAAAGTTTAAAATTTTTAGCAATAATTTTTGAAACAGTGCTTTTACCACTTCCTGCCGGACCATCTACTGCTATTTTCATAATCTACTTCCCTATACAAAAATTTGAAAAAATAGAATTTAATAATTCCTCAGTTGTAAACTCGCCTGTTATCTCTTCAAGCGATTTAATCGCTCGCCTTATATCCGATGCAATTAAATCCTCAGTTAAATTTCCCTTTAAAGCCTCTTTCGCATTTTTTAAATTATTAAGACTTTCTTTCAAAAGATTTTCATACCTTACATTCGTTATTATCATATCATTTTTCTTAACTAAAATCTTTTCATCTATAACTAACTTTTCTATTGCCTTTTCTAATTGAGAAATATTCTCTGATGTTTTAGCTGAAATTTTTATAAAATTTTTTTTAATTAAATTTGAAAATTTATCATAATCTATTTTAACTGGCAAGTCAATTTTGTTAACAACAAAAATTATTTTCTTTTTCAACTGATTTAATTTATTAATCAAATCAATGTCAAAATCATCAAGTTCAACTGATGCATCCAACATAGCAATAATTAAATCACTCTGATTTATCATCTCTTCTGTTTTTAAAATAGCTTTATCTTCAATTTTATTGATTTTAAATTTAAATCCTGCTGTATCAATTATTTTAACAGGAACCCCATTTATATCAAGCCGTTCTTCTATAGCATCTCTTGTTGTCCCGGGAATCTCAGATGTTATTGCTTTATCTTTTTTTATTAAAAGATTAAAAAGAGTTGATTTGCCAACATTTGCTTTGCCAACAATTACAATATTTACTCCGTAGTTTAAGAATTTTCCTGTCTCAGCAGTTGAAAGCGCTTCCTCAATTATAGATATAATCTCTTCTATGTCTCTTTTCATTTCACTTTTATTTATAAATTCTATATCCTCATCAGGATGGTCAATTGATACCTCTAATTTCACAAGTAAATTTTTAAGTTTATTTGAAATATTATTTATAAATTTTGAAAAATTTCCCAAAAGTGTTGAAATAGCAACTGAAACAAATTTTTCGGATTTTGCATTTACTAAATCATTTATTGCTTCAGCCTGAACAAGGTCAATCTTTTTATTAAGAAAAGCTCTTAAAGAAAATTCTCCTCTTTCTGCTAATCTCGCATTATGTTTTAAACACAAATTAAGAATATTTTTAGTAATAATAATTCCACCGTGGCAATTTATTTCAACTAAATCTTCACCTGTAAAACTTTTGGGCTGACGATAAACTACAACTACTACTTCATCAATAATTTTATTACCATCAACTATTAAACCTTTATAAATTCCTCTTCTTGTAAAATCTTTTTTGCATCTAAAAATTTTTTTCAATATTTTTAACGAATCAGGACCTGATAATCTAATAATACTAATGGCACCCTTCCCGTAAGGAGTTGCCAACGCTACAATCGTATCATTCAACTTTCTCATTTTTTCAAAAATATTCTAACCCTCTTATAATAACCATCTCCTATGCTTTCTGTTAAAACATCTTTCTCATTTTCTATAACAGAATGTATAATCTTTCTTTCAAATGGTGGCATAGGCTCAAGTATAACTTCTTTTTTCTCTTTCCTAACTCTTTTCGCAATATTCTTTGCTAAAGTCTCTAAAACTTTTTGACGCTTCTCCCTGTAATTCTCTACATCAAGAATAATTTGAAATTTCTTGTTTAATTTCTTGTTAATAATTGAATTAATTATAAGTTGAAAAGCCCTTAAATTTTCACCCCTTTTACCTATTAAAACCCCTGCATTCTCAGTTTCGATATTTATAAAAATTCTATCATTTTCAACTTCTTTAATTTTAATATTTTTTACATCAATCCCAGCTATGTCAAAAAATTCTTTCGTTAAACCTAAAATCTTTTTTTCATCTTCATCATAAATAAATATTTTAATTTTAACATTCTTTCTACCTAATCCTAAAAAACCAGATTTATTATTCTGTTCAACTACCTCATAGTAATACGAATCTTCATCCAAATCAATTTTTAATTCTGATAAAGCCTGCTTTAATGCAGTCTCTTCATCTTTATTTATCTTTTCAATTATCTTCATCTTTCCACCTCCAAAATTTTTTATTCTCATTTCTTTTAATTTAGCCTTACTTTAAGAAAGGCTAAAAGGAACTATTCTACAAACCATTCTTAATTGAAATCCATTATTTTTTCTCGCTCAATTCAAGTATATCAACTTTGGCAAATTTCGCTTTTAGATATAATTGCTCAATAAGATTTAAAATATTCTGTGAAGTCCAATACAAAAGTAAACCGGATGGCATATTCCAGAATATTATTAAAAAAACAAATGGCATAAGCATAGCTGTTAATTTATATTGCGGGTCAGTAGTTGAAAATTTTTGTTGAATCAACATAGTAATACCCATAAGTATGGGCAATGGATTAATTGGAATATTTAAAATAAAAGCAACAGTATCCGGTAAAGCAAAAGACTTAATCCAAAGGAATGAAGCATCCCTTAATTCAAGCGAATATTGCAACATATCCCATATAGCAATGAAAATAGGAATTTGTAAAATAAGAGGTAAACAGCCGCCAAGCGGATTAACTCTATATTTTTTATAAATATTCATTATCTCCTGATTTAATCTTTTAGGGTCTTTCTCATATTGCTTTCTAACCTGCATTATTATTGGCTGTATCCTTTGCATTCGCTCCATTGAAACAAATTGCCTGTGCGTTAAAGGATATAAAACCGCCTTCATTAAAAGTGTAAAAAGTATAATTGAAACTCCCCAACTTTTAACAACTTTATAAAATAACCTTAAAATATCAAGAAATAAATTCCCTATCGGACTTATTATTTTCCGGAACCTTATTGTCTTCTCAAGATTAGCCAAATCTTTCTTCGCTCTAAATTCATCTCTTAATTTCGGTCCAAAATATAAAATATAATTGTAATCAATTTCAAATTTTTTAAAAAAATCAGGGTTAAATTTTGAAACAATCCCAGCAAGATATTTCTCACCATCTGAATAAAATAAAACTTTTGTTACTCTCACCCTCTCTTTAGGAATAATTGCAGAAACAAAATATCTATTATAAATTGCTACATACTCAATTGCATCTTCTTTAATTGAATAAATATTATTAAAAATTTTTGAACCCGGAATACAGCCACCAGGAGCTGAAAAATGAATTTCATTTAAACTATTTTTTAAAAAATAACCTAAATTTAAAATATTATAACGACTCTTCTCATCAACCGGTCCTAAATAAGGCTGTAATTTTAACATAACTTCTTTATCTTTATAATTTTCAATTTTTCTTCTATCACCTGAATATTTTAAACTTATATTTAAATTAAAATCATAACCAGAATTTTTAAAATAATAACTTTTCCTAATTTCAAAATCTTTTGTCTTAGCTTTAAAAATTATATTAGTTCCATTTTTAGAAATCAATTCATAATAATTCATTTCATCTTTTTTAATATCTCCATCATTTTCAATAATTAAAAAATCTAATGGCAAAAATTTTAAAGGATTTTTTGAAATAATCAATTTAACATTACTTTTATCAGTTATATTCTTATAATTTTTTAATATAATTTGCTTTAATCTCGCACCAAAAGGACTGAAATAGTAAATAGCATTTTTCGTTTCTATTTTAATATTAGTTAAACTCTCATATTTTTTAATAATAGAATTTGATTTAGAAGGTTTAATATAAACAAATTTAATATTAGTTGAAACATTATTATAAGAATCTTTAGCAACTGCTGTAATATAGTGCGGAGTATTAAAATCAATATCATTTATTTCAATAAAATTTGTCTTAGTATAATAATCTGGATTAGAAAAGTCAGTAATTTTATTTGTTTGAGACAAAAAAATCAAGTAAGTCACAGGCGAATTGGCTTTTGCTGGCTCCCATTCCAACCGTAAAGTCCCTTTCTCTTCATTGTAATAATACTTCTTTATACCATAAAAAATTGGTGCTCCTTTCTCAATTTTCGTCTCATAATTTTTCTGAACAAAAAGCATCCATAAAGTTACAACTAACATTGATAAAATAAATGCTAAAAAAATGTTTCTATTCATAAATTCTCCTTTCTAAATATATGGGTCATATCCACCTTTATTAAATGGATTACAACGCAATACCCTGTAGATTGTTTTAAACAGAGCAACTACAAAATTCCTTTTTTTAAAAGCCTCTAAAGCATAATCTGAACAACTTGGATAAAATATACAGGTTTTAGGCAAAAACGGAGATATAAATTTTTTGTAAAGTCCTATCAAATTTATAAAAAAATGCCGTCCAATTTCATCAATAATTTCTATCAACCTATTCATCGCTTCTTTTAATTAAATTTCCTTTCAATAATAAATCAAAAAAAACTTTTTTTTTTCTTCTTCTGACAAATTTTTAAATTCACTCTTAATATAAAATATCATATCAATATTTTTAACCCAATTATACTTATTCAACCTGAATAGTTCTCTTAAAATTCTTTTGGCTCTATTTCTCTCAACAGATTTTCCAAATTTTCTGTTTAAAATAATTCCTAATCTTGAGAAACCTAAAGTATTATCAAGGTAATACAATTTTAGTGCATCGTTTTCCAATTTTATGCCATTCTTAATTATATTTGAAAATTCCTTTTTAAGATGTAATCTCTCTTTCCTTGAAAAACCATATTTTTTCATTTTTCATCCGAAACAGTTAATCTTTTTCTACCTTTTTTTCTTCTTCTGCTTAATACTTTTCTGCCATCTTTTGTTTTCATTCTTGCTCTAAAACCATGCGTTTTTCTTCTGTGAATCTTACTCGGTTGATAAGTTCTTTTCATATTCTTTATCCTTTTTTAAAATTTTATATATAGTATAAAAAAATAGTTTTAATGTCAAATTTAATTAAACAAAATTTTTCACTTCTAATAAATTTTTAACAACAATATCAGCGCTTTTAAAATTATGACTTAAAGTAGAATTAGTTGGGGCAGCAATTACAAACATATTTACATTTTTAGCAGCCAAAACACCGGCTTCGCTATCTTCAATAACTAAACAATTTTCAGGTGCAATTTTTAATTTTTTTGCTGTTTTTAAAAATATTTCAGGTGATGGCTTGCTCTCTATAATGTCATCTCCTGTTAAAATTACTTTAAAATATTTTTTTAAACCTAAAACTTTTAAAGTTGTCATTACATCTTTTCTTATTGACCCTGAAGCAATTGCAAGTTTGCATTTTTTGTAAAGATAATTTATAAGCTCAACTACGCCTTCCCTTGGCTTCGCTTCCTTTATTAAAATATTTAAATAATTCCTGTTCTTAATTTTGGTGAGTTTTAAGGGAGTAAATGGAAGTTTATACTTTGAACTTAAATAAACAAAATTTTCATATGTTTTTATTCCAATAAGCTTTGAAAATTCACAATCTGAAATTTTTATATTAAACGGTTCTAAAGTTAAATCAAATGCCTTTTTCTGTAAAGGTTCACTATCAATTATAACTCCATCAAGGTCAAATATAACTGCTTCAATTCTTTTCATAAAATTAAGTTTGATTGCCAATAATCTGTGAAAATTATAAAAAAATAATTTGATTGGCAACCAAACTTAATTTTTCTTCTAAAATCTTTTTAGGGCACCCTTAAATAAAGAGTGCCCTGCTTTCTAAATTATTCTTCAATATGAAATTTTTTTCGCGGTCCCATATCAATAAATTTACGTGCTCTCTTCTTCTGCTCAGCTGTCAATATTTTCCATCCTTCAATCCTCGCCATTGTCATCCTTTCAAATATCTTACCTCTTAATTCATTAATCTTCTTAACCTTATCCTTTACAATCTTCTCATTAATTTCATCTTTCCTTAATTCTTCCCTTAATTCAATCTCTTCTTTCTTTAACTCCGCACCTATCATTATAATATCCTTCTCCATATCTGTTCTAATCTTATCAATCTTCTCAATCTGTTCATCTGAAAGATTTAATTCTTCAATCCTTCCCATCCAACCTATCCCGGCCCCGGGGAATCCTCCTTCAGGTCCTATCTTGGGATTTCTCCATTTCTTTGCATCTAAACTTGAAATCATCAACATAGAAATTAACAAAAAAATAGTTAATTTTCTGCTAAACATTTTTTTCACCTCCTTTCAAATTAAAATATTTTGATTTGTAATAGTTTCAACATACAATGGCAAAACCTCATCTATTATTTCTTTTATCTTTAATAAATTTTTTCCATTCTCTAAATTTATTAATGCATAAATATAAAGTGAATCTTTTAAATTTAATTCTATTTTCTCTAAATCAGTTTTGTAACCAATATAATTTTCAACAACCGTTCCAATATTATAATAATAAGCAAATTCAATCGCATCACGGGAAAGCAAAAAATTTTTCAGCTCTTTTTTAAAATTATAATTTTTATAAAATTGAAAAGACAAAACTAACAAAGTTATACAAAAAGCAAAACTAACAGCAAATTTAAAATATCTGAATAATAATCTTTTCTCTTTATAATTTTCAATCCTTTTAAATAAATCCACCTGCCAATCTTCATTATAATTTACTGGCTTCTTAAAATATTCTTTATAAATTTTCTCAAAATTATTCATAACTTCACCCCCTTTTTTATTAAAAACTTTCTTAAATTCTTTAATGCATAATGATAATTACTTTTCGCAGATGATTCACTAATTTTTAAAATCCTTGCTATCCTTTCAAAATCTAATTTCTCTTCCTCCCTCAAAATAAAAACTTTTCTCTGTTTGGAAGGCAAATTGTCAATACATTCTTTTAAAATTTCTATCAATTCTTTTCTATAAACCTCTTCCATAGGGTCATCTTCTTTAATCTGAAAAAATTTTAACATACTTCTAAATTTATTAACAACTTTTTTATGATTAACAAAATTTATGCTTAAATTTAATGCAATTCTATAAACAAAAGTATAAATTGAAGATTCATTTCTAAATTTATCTATATTTTTAAAAAATTTAAACCAAACTTCTTGAATTATCTCTTCTGTATCTTCATAATTACCAACAAATCTATAAATTAAAAAAAACAATCTACGGCTATACTTATCCATTAAAATTTTAAATGCCTGCATATCATTCTCTTTTATCTTCTTCAAAATTTGTTCATCATTCATATAAATTTAGACAAGTTTATTTAAAAAAGGTTAAATATCTTACCAGAAAAGTGATGGACTTTTTTGAAATTTAAAATTATTAAGATAATCAATATAAAATTTTTTTATTCTCTCTTTATTCGTGTTTGCATAGCAATATAAACATAAATGTGGACAGGTGTTATATGAACCTATATCTCTACTATCATAACAATGACAATCAACCCTTGTTGGATTCAATTTAGGTAATTCTTTCTTTATATTAAAAATTTTAAAAATATAAGGGGCATCAACACAACTCCCAAATTGAATATTATATTTGGTCAGCTCTTTATTTGAGCAGGATAAAATTTGTATATCATACTTTTTTGAAATTTGAAATATTTTTAAAGCAACATCTTCACTAAATTCCTTTTTAATAAAAATTTTTTGGGACTCAAAATTCTTAACAACTTTATCATAAAGATTTACAAAATTTACATAGCATCTTTTTGTAAAACCTTTTAATTTTTCTGCAATATATTCAAAATTTTCTATTATAAAATTTTCAGAAGTTATATTTGAAATAATTATTGGGTCAAATCTCCAGAATATTTTTTCGTTACCAAAATTATTTGCTAAAATTTGAAACACTTCTATCATCTCATTTTTATCAGGAATATTTGGTTCAAATATTTTTGGTAAGGCTGTTATTGTGTAATGCATAACAAAATTATATTTTTTATCTATTAATTTTAAAATTTTTAAAAACGGTTTAAAATTTTTTGACCAGAAAACAAATGCATCAACATCTTCTGGCTTTAAAGAAACTTTTTTAACTTGTGAATAATTAAAAGGGTTATAATATAAAGCAAAACCTTCTTTAAGGCGATTTAAAAACCATTCACCATAAAATGCAGGAATATCAGTTCTTCTGCTTGCAGAAATTATGCTCATTTCACTCTTTTGAAATTTTCCCCATTGAATTTATAATTAAATCTTTTAATTTATTTAATTCACTCTCAACTTTTTTAGTCTCACCTTTTTTAATTGAATCTAAACTTTTATTTAAAATATATAAAGCTTCATCAATAAAAAAAGAGAAATCAGAACTATATAAACTCTTTTTATTCTCAATTGCATTTAAAAGAGCCTCCTGTAAAGTTGGGGCAATTACAATCCTATCTTTGTAAGCAACAATAACTCTTTTAAGTTCAGGCAATTCCTGCCTTTCGGCTTGTAAATATAAGGGTTCAATATAAATCAATGAATTTTTTATAGGCACAACAATTAAGTCCCCTCTTATAACTTTTGAACCTTTCTGCGACCAGAGTGTAATAAGTTTGGAAATTTCAGATGATTGGTCTATCCTCGCTTCAATCTGCATCGGTCCATAAGTAAGAAATTTCTTTGGAAATTTGTAAATAATAAATTCACCATAATTTTTATAATCACACCTTACCATCATTAAAGCTATCATATTCTGCTTCCCAACAGGCGTAAATGGCACTGTATAAAAAAATTCTAATTCACCTTCTATATTGTTTAAAATATAATAACCTGTCATCATAACTTCATTCTCATCATAAACCTGAAGAGGCAATTCCCATAAGTCCTCTTTGTTATAAAAAACATCAACATTATCCATATGATAAGCAGAATAAATCTCAGCCTGAATTAAAAATATATCCTGCGGATATTTAAAGTGTTTTATAATCTCTTCATCAATTTTTTCAATATCTTTAAAAATTTCAGGAAAAATTTTTCTGTAAGTTTTAATTATAGGCTCTTCCTTGTCAATTACAACAAATGTTACTTTGCCCGTATAAGCATCTATTATTACTTTTATAGAATTCCTGATATAATTTGTATCTTTGTCATACTTTTCAGAATAAGGAAAATTTTTAGACTTAGTATAACCATCAATTATCCAGTATAGTTTGCCATTTGCAATTATAATATAAGGTTTGTTATCATATACAAAAAATGGAGCAATTTTTTTTACAATTTCAATTATATTTCTATTTAATATAACCCTGCTTGAATTAGTAATAAAATCCGACAAAAGAATTTTAATATTTCCCAAATAAAAACTGAATATAAATTTTTTAAAAAATGAATTAATTTTAATACCACCATCGCCTTTATAAAAAGTATAAACATTCTTTCCACCAGCCGGATAATCAAATTCTTTTATCTTTGTATTTACAATAACATAATCTCTCATAAATGTTCCAAAATAAATTTCAGGTCTTTCAATTTTTAATGACCCTAAAGTAACAGGTGGAATATCTTTTACAATAAATTCAGGTAAACCATCAGATAAAATTGAAGAAGCATAAGACATCACTATTCCATATCCGTGCGTATACTTTAAATGCTTATTAATCCAAGTCCGCGCCTCTTTTGGTAAATTTATATAAGTAATCTCACGAGCAGCTACCATAACCTGTTTTAATTGATTATTGATATAATACCTGTCTATACCAATATCCGAAAAATTATAATATAACCTCATTTCCTGTAATTGCTTGAATGTCTGATTCAATG
>Ga0308390_1000195_pt1:0-5000 | contig 46520 bp, 33 predicted proteins | sample Hotspr2Sample149_FD_202358 | JGI IMG/M metagenome (GOLD analysis project Ga0308390, IMG submission 202358) | Hot spring phototrophic mat microbial communities from Mushroom Spring, Yellowstone National Park, Wyoming, United States - 20040719_149 ...
GGAGGCCCAGCAGTATCTGAGCCCGTTCCTGAGGGGTACCTTCCCCCCGTTTCCATGCGGCAACCGCTTCTTCCACCCCTTTGGGGTGTCCCAGTATCTCCAGAGCCAAAATCGTCGACAGCCGCACATGGCTGTCCGGATCCTGGAGCAGCGCCATCACCTGCTGTTCCAATCCCGGCAACTGATGTGACCTGTAATACAGCGCGCACAGCAGATGGGCAGCGCAACCTCGTATTGTTTTGGAGTGTTCCGGCTTCAGCAGGGCCAGCAGTGCATCGCGATGTTCCGGCCCAACCCATGGGGCCAGGGCAGCTGTAATATTCACCCGGGCCGTATCACTGACGTCCGGCGATCCCAGACGTTCCACCAGCAACCGGATGCCGTCGGGTCCCGCAGTATGCAGTTTCTCCGCGATCTTCATGGCCTCTTCGGGGTTCAATTCATTTTTTGCCTCGAAAGCCAGCCATTCCCCAAGGATCTGTTGTCCGGCATCCTGCGGAGTTGACGGAATACAGGCGGAAATCCCGACCGTCGTGAGGACTGCCGCAACCAACGTGAAACATAAAAATCTTTTGCTCTTCAATGTGTTTCTCCCGGCTCCGGGCTCATCCCAAAGCCACGTCAAGCAGCATCATGATAGCAAATCCGATCAGCAGTCCCACGGTGGGAAAATCTGAGCCATTCTGCTCCGCTTCAGGAATCAGTTCCTCGGCCACCACAAAAATCATGGCCCCCGCCGCAAAAGCCAACGCGAAGGGAAGCATAGGCTGGACCATGCCGACCAGGAGTGCTCCCGCCACGGCCGCAACCGGTTCCACTACCCCCGACAGGGCGGCATATGCGCAACTTTTTATGGCAGACCAGCCTTCGCGTCGCAAGGGCAGAGCTATGGCCGCTCCCTCCGGAAAATTCTGCAGCCCGATACCCAGTGTGAGCGCCAGCGCTCCGCCCAAATCCGCCCCGCCCATTCCGCTGACGGCCGCTCCAAAAGCCACGCCTACCGCCAATCCTTCAGGGATGTTATGAAGGGTAATCGCCAGAATCAGCAGGGTCGTACGCCGCCAGGTTGTGTGCACCCCTTCCGCCTCTGAAATATCCTTCTCCTTGTGAAGATGAGGCAGAATCCGGTCCAGCGCCAGCAGAAAAAATCCTCCTGCAAGAAACCCCGTCAGAGCCGGAACCCACGGGATCATCCCCATCGATTCCGCCATCTCAATGGATGGTGCCAGCAGAGACCAAAAACTGGCCGCAATCATGATTCCCGCGGCCGCGCCCAGGCACGAGTCCAGAAAATTCCGGCTCACTTCCCGGGTGAAAAAAACAGGAACGCCTCCCAGTGCCGTCATCCCGAAGGTAAACAGCCCCGCCAACAACGTCTGCACAAGAAGGGGCAATGCCGAATAGGCTGCAAACATGGACTTACTCCCGCAAGATAACGCCATTGTACCACGTCGGCATCTGGTGGCAGGATGGCTTAACCGCCCTTTCGATCTGCCAGCAGTTCCGTGACCTGGTCCACGCTTATACCCTGAACACGCAGAACTTTTTCCCTGCCGCGTGCGCCATGCTCCAGTAACACCCGGCTGGGCGGTACCCCCAGCCTGCGTGCGACCAGACGGATCACCGCGTTGTTAGCCGCGTTATCTTCTGGCGGCGCGGTTACCCGGACCCTGACCATTCCTGACGCTCCAATCTCAATGGATTCCCCGAATGCCTTCGGCTGAACCCGCACCGTCAGCAGAACATCCGATCCACGGGAGGTAATCATGAAGGCTCCTCAGTGCCCCCGCCGCCCCCGCTGACGGGTCACGGCAAACTGCCCGAATGTCCGCAGTCGCTCCCGTCGGCGCGTGACTGAAAACATACCCTTTTCCGCATCTTCCAGAAACCGATTAATCTCCCGGCCTGTCGCTGTAATTGCCTCTTCGGGGAATCGGTGCGCCCCCCCGGGTGGCTCGGGAATAATCACGTCCACCACGCCGTACTGCCGCAGATCAGCCGCGCTGATCCGCAGCGCGTGGGCCGCCTGTTCTTTCTTTTCCACGTCCCGCCATAGAATTTCCGCGCACCGCTCCGGCGGACAGATCATATACACGGCATACTCAAGCATGGCCACCCGATCGGCCACGGCAATGCCCAAGGCGCCGCCGCTACCACCTTCGCCGATGACCACCGCCAGAATAGGGGTGTTCAATCTGGCCATTTCCAGGAGGTTGGCCGCGATGGCCGGGCCCTGGCCGTTGGTTTCGGCCTCTGCTCCAGGATACGCTGCCGGCGTGTCTACGAAACTGATCACCGGCAGACCGAACCTCTCAGCCAGTCGAAATACCCTGAACGCTTTTCGATAACCCTCCGGTGAGGCCATTCCAAAATTGCGCCGCACCTTTTCTTCCGTGCTCACGCCTTTCTGCTGTCCGACCACCACCACATTACGCCCGCTGATCCGGCCGAAGCCGCATACCATAGCCGCGTCTTCGCCACCCTGGCGGTCGCCATGAACTTCAAGAAAGTCTTCGAAAAGCCGGGATACATAGTCCAGCATCCGGGGACGCCGGCCATGCCGAGCCCAGAGCACATATTCCCATGCGGTTCTGGGCCGGTCCAGAGACGTCAGATCCTGTTCTGATACTGCCGGTGCTACCGCCTGACTGCTTCGGAATGGTAACCGCACGGATGAGAACTCCAATGCCTCGGGGAGGGGCTCCGCTTGTGCCATTTTGCTGATATCCGCTGCTTCCGGAATCGGGCCGGGCAATTGTCCGATCCTCGTTCCAGCGTTACCGGAGTCAAATCAACCCCGTCCAAATAAGTAAAACCGTCCGGGCTCTCCTGTTACTTCCGCGGGATTCTGCCCGGTTAACCCTGCGACTAGAGTTAATAATACCATAACCGAAATCTGACCGTCATGTCTTTATCTGCCGATTCGGCACTTTCGAGGAGCCGAAACAAAAAAATTGCCTGGCCCGGCGACGGGCGTCGCGCGGACCAGGCTCGGTCAAGGGGAGGGGGAGGGGGAGGTCAACTTTTCATGGCGCGTTTGAACCACTCGCCAATATTGTCATTCATATGCATGATCATAAGCCTGAGTCGTTCTGCCGGATCTTCCGACTGCGATCCCGGCTTGGTGATCATCTCTGAAAACACCTGACGCACCCGATCTATTCCACAATTTTCAACAGCCCAATGGGTTACCCACAACAATTTGTAGAAATCAATCTGGCCGTAACCACCCTGTTCCCAGGTGTCCGCGAAATCGCGGGCCAGTTCGAATGCCTGTTGCCGGTAATCCATCTCTTTCATGATTGCTTTCCCGCGGCGATGTATCGCGCGTCAAAATGGGTAACCAACCCAATAGGCATTTTATTTCCGACCTGCCCGGATTTTCCCGCCCCTAAGGCTCTTCCCCGAGAATCAGTCTCAATACGGCGTTTGCCTGATGATGAGCCGCAACACCAACCCGGGGCGCCATCAGACCCCGTCCCTGCCGGGCCTCTGCTGTTCCATCACCCACCAGAATAATGGGTCCCATTCGGCAGGTCCGGATCAGATTGGCGGCATCATGTCCGGCCAATCCCGAAGCGCACACCAGTGGCCGCCCCGAAAATCTGCTCAACCAGGTATTGGCAAGCATGGCTTTCTGGTCCGGCCGGTCAAAAGCCTCCACCAGGATCTGGGCGTTCCTGAAGATATGGGGAATATTTTCCGGGGTCAGTACCACCTGATGGGTTTCCACCTGCGTCGCGGGATTGATCCGCACCAGGGTGTCCCGAAGTGCCTGGGTTTTGGGCAGACCGATTTGATCGATGAAATACTGCTGCCGGTTCAGATTGCTGGGTTCCACCACATCGAAATCAGCCAGGATCAGGGTGCCCACGCCTACCCGGGCCAGCGCGATAGCCACCTGCGAGCCCAACCCTCCCAGTCCGGCGATGCCTATCACAGCCTCTTTCGCTTTGCGATAAACGCCGGGTGTGTGTCGCGCCATCATCAGGAACTCGAGTTCATCCGGCGCAGGGATCTCTCCCCGGCGGATAAGGCAGATGATCTGACCATCCCGCAACGGTGTTTCCGGCGAGACGGGAAAGCCATCCACCACGATGAGGTCCGCGTTGGCTTTGAACCGGTCCCGGATCGCGCCTGCCGTTGCTTCCGCCTCTGGGTCAATCTCAACTTCGCGCTCGTTAACAATCAGTCTCATTGAGGTCGGTCCATGATGGTATCCGGCTTGGAGTCAAGTCGAACTCACGGCGGCATCACCTTAATTATTATAAGTTTTCAGATCCATTCGCCCACTGAGACGGCGGCGTATAAAGCAGTCACCCCCCTTCCGGCCGGAAGAGGGGTGACTAAAACTATGCCGGCGACGTCCTACTCTCCCACAGAGTTGCCCCTGCAGTACCATCGGCGCTGGCGGGCTTAACTGCTGTGTTCGGAATGGGAACAGGTGTTTCCCCGCCGCTATGGCCACCGGCAAACCGGTTGTTCCGGCGCCGCCGAAGCGACGCGGAAGTTCAACTTTTATGACAGTGAATGCAAGGGACACACTGGACACCTGCGCATGAATAATCCGGGGAGGCCATGAAAGTGGCCTCATGATATCTAAAGGCCAAGCCGCACGAGTGATTAGTACTGGTCAGCTGAACGCGTCGCCGCGCTTACACCTCCAGCCTATCAACCTGGTAGTCTTCCAGGACTCTTCAGGGGATTGCTCCCAGGGAGATCTTATCTTCGGGTGGGTTTCACGCTTAGATGCTTTCAGCGTTTATCCCTTCCGGACGTGGCTACCCGGCGCTGCCACTGGCGTGACAACCGGAACACCCTAGGTCCGTCCATCCCGGTCCTCTCGTACTAAGGACAGATCCCGTCAAATCTCCTGCGCCCGCATAGGATAGGGACCAAACTGTCTCACGACGTTTTAAACCCAGCTCGCGTGCCACTTTAATCGGCGAACAGACGAACCCTTGGGACCTGCTTCAGCCCCAGGATGTGACGAGCCGACA
>Ga0308390_1000195_pt1:10000-46520 | contig 46520 bp, 33 predicted proteins | sample Hotspr2Sample149_FD_202358 | JGI IMG/M metagenome (GOLD analysis project Ga0308390, IMG submission 202358) | Hot spring phototrophic mat microbial communities from Mushroom Spring, Yellowstone National Park, Wyoming, United States - 20040719_149 ...
AGGATATCACAACTGAAAACGCTACTTCAACTTTCCTGCCCGCCTTTTTCCAGGCGGCGAAGCGTTTTTCAGCGTGCCCTCAGGGGCAACCTTTATTGTACCATCTTCTGGCGTCGTTTGTCAACCTACCCGGTCGAAGCCGAATGGTATTCCGTAGGCTGCAACAGCCCCCCCTTTTTAAAAAGCTTCCACAGCCCATTACAAGGCTCTCTTTTTTTCATTCCCCGAACCAAACGCGCATGAACGGAAAGCGAACGAGTCCTGCAACCTTCTGTCTTTCAGATTCCATCGGCGAAAACACGCAACGCCAGATTCGTATCATCGGCAGGCCAGACCCATACATCAAACCGCGACTGTGCCTTCAGTACCGGATCAACACCACCTTCAGGAATCAGCATTTCCTCGCCTGGCTCAAGGGTCACATCCTGCTGCTGCACCCTGCATTCAGCACAGGCATCCGGCACAATCAGCAGATCCCCCAGGTTCACCCAGCCCGGCTCAGGCCCGGAAAGCGGTTGGGCCGTCACTTGGATCATAACAGGGTCCTGGCCCTCCGTGGTAAACGGGCGCGAGCCCTCGTACCACCGCCATGCCGGCGTTTCGGGAGAAACCGCCATCTCATCGGCATCTTGCTGCTGCAATCCCGATGACGAACAGCCCAAGGAAATGCGTCCCGTGTTGCCGGCCGAAATGGTTACCGGGGCCAGCAGGTACTGTTCTGAGGGAACCGGTCCTGTCAGGTTGACCCAGAGACGATAGGCTCCCGCCGGGAGAGCAACCGTAGTGGAAGCAGATCCGTCGCCATGCTGCAGGTTTCCGCTGAGCATGGTGGTCATCCACGTTTGGGGAGGAGGTGCCGGATTGTACCGTGCCACCGGAAGCCAGGTATCCCGCCGGATATCTTCGCGTGTCAATCCGGCCGCTTCCACACATGTCCAAGAATAGGCCCACTCGATCCGGCATCGCACCGGGGTTTCCCGACGGGAAATCAGTCGGGCCTGACGGGACGCCGGATCAAGTTCCAGCAGCAGACCCAACGGCGATCCGTCGGCTGTGACCATGGCGGGGAGTGGAGGAGGCGATCCCATCAGGGACGCATCAGGCAAGACTTTTATTCTACTGATGGCCTCCGGTCTTATGACTTCTTCAGCGGCCAGGCCGTTGTCCCGAATCCGCCTGTGAACCGGCCGTTTCTCCCGCGGTTCGTACAGCCGGATATCCAGATCACCGAAGGCCGCACGGTCCACCTCCGTGTAATGACCGTCCATCCACCGCCAGGCTATCAATGCATGATCCCCAAGGGATTCCCGCTCCCACTCCCCATAAACAAACCAGATGCGTTGAAATCCAATGACCTGGGATTCGATCGGTTCAGGGAAGTATCCGTCCATGATGGGATTTGGTGTGTTTCGGGGATTGGCCAATTCAAAATAACGGATAAAACCCGCCATGGCTCCGGCGTTTTTCATGGGCCGTCCCCGCAGGCCGTACCACAGAAAAGGCAACCAGTTGGCATGACTGGCATGGAGAACCAGATCTCCCTCCTGCCAGTGTTCCGCTATATAGGCCGCTCCCTGGCGAAATGGCTGGGGCGGATGAATGCCGGGCCGGAAGGGATACTGACGGGCAGGCAGATCACGAATGTAGTATTGTCCAAGTCCGCAACTCAGCGTACCTGCCAGCACCAGCAGAACCGCGGGCCGGAAGGATACGTGGCGAAGACCCATACCGGCAAGCATATACATCCCCACCGCATAGGGCAGCATTGCCCGCATAAGAAAAACACTCTCGGTAACGTGAGAAATAGCAAATACTATCCCCACCGGTATGATGAACCAACAGACCACAAGGCCGGTTTCCCAAACCTTCCCCATCCGCCATCCGTTGTATACCCCCCATAGCACCAGAGCGTAAAACACCAGGACAGCCGCTCCAGTTGCCCACCAGAAAACACTGTAACCATAAGCAATGGTCTTGAGGTAGATTATCACCTCCAGGAGGGCCGGTGTGGGCACCCACCATTCCTTGGACTCAACCATGGTGGCCACCGCTTTCCGAAGCATGATGGTCAGCCAAGGCACAAACAGCGCGGCTCCAAGGACGTTCCCCCCAACCCAGCCTCCCCAGACCCTTCCATGCGCCCGCTCCGCATACATTTTCGCAATCGCCCACAGATTAAGCGCCACCAGCAGCGGAACAACAAACGCCTCGGTGTAACACCCCAGCCCGGCAGCCAGTCCATACAGCACCCACCACCAAACTTTTTTTTCACCCACAGCCCTGAGCATGAAATAACCGATCAGCGGCGCAAGCGTGGGCAAATAGATGTATTCCTTGAGATCCTGAGAATGCAGGATATGAAAGGGAGATACCGCCAGCAGGGCGGCAGTCCAGCATGCGGTACTCCGGTCAAAGAGGTACCGGGCAAACAGATACAAACTCACCACCCCGGCCGTGCCGGCCAGGGCGGGCAGCAGCCGCAGGGAAAACTCGTCCGGTCCGAATCCCAGTTCCAGCCACCCCCTCAGCAGGATGTAAGGCAGGGGCGGATGGTTCGAAGCCAGGTGTCCATACCGCAACAGATCTCCCAGAAACTCCGCGCACAGGAGATTGTGGACCTCGTCATGCCAAAAATCGTAAAAACCCAGCCGGACCAGCCGCAACAACAGGGCAATACCGACCAGCATCCACAAACATGGGTCCCGCCAGAACGGTACGTCAGCAGGAACATCGGAATGCTGTGTTGCCGGCTGCCCAGGCTGGATCACTCGGCTGTTTGCAGGGTCCATTCCAGAATCCCGCCTGAGTACCCCTCTTTGAGGGTCACCAAAAGGCGCAAACCATCCGTCAGAACGGGAGAAAATTGGGCCTCACACCAACGGTTCATCGCCGGTGCATCCTGTCTTGCCTCGGGCACCGGCTTCCAGGTGCCCTTTTCCCGGTATTCCACCTGCCACGCCTGGGGAATACGGCACCCGCCCTGGGGCCGGTCATCAAACCAATACACCGCGCAGCCTTTCAGTCGAGCCGGTTCCGGAAACTCGTACTGGATCCACTCGGTGGTGCCCTTGTGATCCCACCATGTCATCCGCGGTATGGAACCATCGCCCGAGCGGGCGGGCTCAGTTCCGTCATTTACCGCGTGGAGAGAATCCGTGGCACAGACATAGGAAGCCGAAACACGGGCCCGGTTGGCCAGGGTGGGATTGGGGGCCGGGGCGGCAGACTCCGACGAACGGGGCATCCACACCAGCATCTCATTCGCACCCCGGTGACACCAGGCGTAATAGGGAATCGCCCGCGCGGTCACCTGGTGAGAGGTGACCGTACCGTCACGCTGCTGCTCCAGCGCGGCGGCGGGCATCTCCAAGGCGATGATACCTCCCAGCAGATCCGGCTCCCGTTTTTCGGTCACGAACGCGTCATCTGTCACGAAAAGGTTGCATACCCGGCTGTTATTGTCCGCGCCCTCAAAACAGTACACAAGGGGGCCCCGTTCGAAAGCTGCCCGGCCGCGGTCGTTCACCACTGATTCGTGCGCGATAACGCGGCGGGGCAGCATCGGCAAGTTCAACTCCACGATGTCTCCCGACTGCCAGGCGCGATGGATCATGGCATAGCCCTTCTCCAGATTGAGCGGAACATCCGCGCCGTTCACGGTAAGGGTTACAGAGGGGAGTTCCGCGGGGAGATAGGTGTACAAATCACTGGGAACCGGCCGGTCCTGCGCCCAGCCGGGAATCCGCAAACACAGATCAAAAACAGCGGCACGTTCCGGCTTGACCGTAATGCGAATCTTCCCGTCCCAGGGGTAGTCCGTCTGCATATCGAGGTAAACCGTCCCCGCCGGAAGGGTCACAGTGGCTTCGGCATTGAGATAGAGGTTCAGATACAAACGGTCGCCGGCGTGGGCCAGCGCGAAACCCGGTACCGACGGAATAAACCGGACGATATTGGTGGGACAACAGGAACATCCAAACCAGGGCTGTCGTTCTGCCGAACCATGGTTGAAAGCGAACACGCCGTCCGACTCCAGCGGATTCGGGTAGAAAAAAGTGTCCCCCTGCAAGGAGACCCCGGGAATCACCGCATTGTACAGCGCCCGCTCAAATATATCCATATACTTGCCGTCGCCATGGAGCAGGAACATGCGCCAACTCCACAGACAGTTCGCGATCGCGGCACAGGTCTCAGCGTAGGCCATTTTGTTGGGCAGTTCATAGTCATCACCAAACGCCTCGCCGTCGCGGCGGGAACCGATGCCCCCCGTCACATACATCCGTGCCCGGACCATCCGGTCCCAGATGCGGTCGATCGCGTCAATATAGGCTTTTTCACCCGTACAGGCGGCCACGTCCGCCACACCGGCAAAAAAGTAGCCTGCCCGCACCGCGTGACCTACCGGAGCATCCTGTTGCAGTACGGGCACGAAATCTCCATATTGCGGACCGAACAGCCGTTCCCGCCCCCGCGGATTTCCCCGGCAATCCACGAAGAATTTCGCCAGATTCAGATAACGCCGCTCACCGGTGGCCCGGTAAAGTCTCACCAGTGCCAGTTCCAGTTCAGGGTGTCCGGTCGCCTCATGTCGGGCCTGAGGACCGAACACCGTACCGATGAGGTCCGCCGCTTTACGGGCCACCTGCAGGAACGCGTCGGAACCCGTGGCATCATAGTGGGCCACCGCCGCTTCGATCATATGCCCCATACAATAGAGTTCATGCGCGTCTTTGATGTTTTCCCACCGTTTTTTGCCCGAGCCCGGCGCGGGATTCTCTGGGTCAATCGTTCGGGCGGTGTAGAGATAGCCGTCCGGTTCCTGAGCGGCAGCGAACAGTTCCACCAGCGCGTCGATTTTCTCCCGCAAGACCGGATCAGGATCCAGCGCGAGCGTATAGGCTGCGCCTTCCACGATCTTGTAGACATCAGAATCGTCAAAAAAGATCCCCTGGTGTTTGCCTTCCCTGCGGCGCGCAGCCTTTTCAAAATTAGCAATCCGACCGGTTTCTTCGGCCTTTCGGAAATTCGCTTCCAAGGTAACCCGCCGGTTGGTGTCGAGCCGGGATTTCCAGAAACCGTCCCGTACCCGAACCGCCGTGAATTTTACCGGGGTAACAGGATAATCTGCGCCACCCATACGCCCGTCCTCCTGACCGGCCGCCCCACCCGCGCCCGTGACCGCCGCGTACACAACCATCCCGGCCAGCATCCATCGCAACGAGCACCTCGTCATACTTTCCTCCCGAATCCGAACGCGTCGCCTATTTTAACAGAATTGCTCCAGATGCCACGCAGCCCGGGCGAAGCCTTCCTCAATCAACTGAAACTCATCTTCATGTTCAATGCTGAGCACCCCGTCGTACCCGTTCTGTCGCAGGTGACTGATGAACTCACCCCACCGGATTTCCCCGAAGCCGGGCAGCACGTACCGCCACCAGCCTTCCCCCAGAATTCCCACCCGCGCGCGGCGGGCCCAGTCAATCAGCACATCCTTGGCGTGCACGTGAAAGATCCGGTCCCGGAATTGAGCGAGCGGAACCAGCCAGTCACACTCCTGCCTGACCAGATGCGAAGGATCATAATTCAAGCCAAAGTGCTCATCAGGGATGGCGTGGAAAAGCGCTTCAAATGTATCCAGTCCCCGCAGGCAGGTCCGGGGCCAGTTTTCAACGGCGATCCGAATATTCTTTTCCTTTGCCCGCTTCAGAATGGGCGCGAAAGCCTGTGGCAACACCTGGCGGATCGTGTCCAGCGGGGTGGCTCCCGGCGCAGGATAACCAGCAAGGGTACACACTACCGGCACCTCCAGCAGGGCTGCTGCATCAATCGCCGCGAGCACCTGGTCCCGGGCCGTCTCGTATCCCGATGGATCCGTCAGATACGGGGTATAGCATGCAAGGGCACTGATATACAGCGAACGGGCTTCTACCGTACGGCGAACTGTCGATGCCCGCTTTTTGTCCATGCGGGCGGTATCTACATGGGCGCCGCTTGGCTCAGCCGGAAGTTCCAGCGCTTTGATCGAGACAGATTCCGCGAAATCACACACGGTCTCCAGTGGCTTGTTCAGCAGCGGTGTGGTCAGCATCCCCGTTTCCATGGCGGTATCCTCGCGGCAGGCCGGATAGGCCGGGTTGTATCCGGAAAACAGTATAGCCGCGTCCACATCCGGTATCGCAATCGGAAACGGTTTACTCGAAATACCGGCAGAGGGCGGTATAGAGGGCTTCGGCGTACCGCTGGCGCCACACCGGATCGGATAGCAGCGAACGGTCCACCGCGTTCTGAATGTTGGCGGTCTCCACGAGCACCCTGTTGGGAATCAGGTTGTGCTTCAGCACCCAGGGAACAAAATTCCCTTTTTCGTTACGAATGGTGTTGCGCACTGGATCCCCATGAGATAACGTCGCGATTGGTGGGGCGGATTTGCGCAAGGCCAGCACGATCTGCTCCGCCAGATTCCGGGACATGGCCTCATGCGTCTGGGCCTGATCCCTCGAGAAATGGGCGGCCGGTACATCCTTCAGTTCTTTGAAACTGCCCGAAGGCGTTCTGACCGCCCCAAGAAGCCGGGCCGCGGGCACATATACTGTTGTACCCCGCACCTGCGGATTTTGGATGGAATCCACATGGATGGAGACAAATACCATCTTCTCCGCGGGGGTTCCCGCCTTGAGTTCCTGCCGGTAAATATAGTTGGCCCGGGCGCTGCGCAACTGCACAGACTTGTCTTTATCCGTGTTGTGGTACTTCGGGGTAACCAGCACATACTCGTCCGAGTCGTGTGAAAACTTTCGGGATGAAACCGGAACGTACTGCTGGCTTTCGTCCAGCATAGTCATGTAGGTTTTCGCGGCCGACCGTGTTTCCAGTATTTCCTTCAATCGGCAGGCCATGTCGTACACCACCTCATCTTCATAAAGATCCCCCCATTTTGTTCCCGGGTCCACGCCGCCATGGCCGGGATCAATCACCACCACTACCCCCTTCAGGTTCCGGGTGCGCGGGGTTTTGCCACGCAGCGCCCTGGCCTTTTGTCGCACCTCTTCAAATTCCTGTCGCTGGGGGGCGTCCTCCGGAAGATATTCTGCCGAAAGCATATCCAGCGGTATCCGGACCCGCTGTCCGGCAGGCATGCGGTTTATGTCCCGTATGCCGCTCCGCCGCATGATTTCATCACAGGCTTTCAGAATCTCTTTGTGTTCCCGGATATCCGTGAATCGTATCACTACCGCCGTATACAGGCTCTCACCCGACTGCAGACGATATTCCGCGTAACGGCCTTTCTTGTCCTGTCCATAGGTCAGCAAATTACCGGAGGAAGATGACAGACCGGAAGATTCTCCGCCCGCGGATTGCGGGGCAGTTGTATCCGGTTCGGTGGAGACGGCTTCTTCCACGGGTGGTGGAGGGGGTTCTGCTGATGAATTCGGTTTATCCGCTGTGGCCGGTGGGGATCCCTCGCTTTCGCTTTCGTTTTGTTTGACGTCGTTCAGCGGAACAGATGCGACATCGTGGGACGCCTGCGGAACTGGCGCGGACACCTGAGGAGAATCACCACTGCCGGCGACCGGACGCATATGCGGCAACAGAAAAGCATACGGCATGATGAGCACCATCCCCTTCCGGAGCGGGCCTTCAGGCAGGCCCGACCCGTTTTCCAGCCGGAACTGAGACGCATGGGTACCCCGCCCTGTCAGCCACTCAGCCAAAGCGAAAGGGGATTCCGCCCCATCCGGTCCGTCTACCGTAACAACATGCCGCCATCCCCGGACATCCACGCTATCTTGGGAAAACAGCGCCTGCAACGCCCGCCGCTGAGTGGCCGGATTAAGACGGGAGTAGGGAATCCGCACCATGGATCGATCCAGAAAAAAACGCCAGTCGCCGGAATTGGCCATCAGCCGGCCGAGGATCTCCCGGCCATCGCCAGAGGGCAGGGCGCATTCCACGTATAGTTTTACGCCACCCTGAAGTACCGCGGTGACGTACGGTTCCAGTTCCACCCGGGTCTCCGGTGGGTCAGCCGCCGCGCGAACCGCGCATACCGCGCACAGGACACAAAACCACAACCTGCAGGTCGTCACCGCGAATGGGGATGACACATCGTGCTCCTCGAAACCACAATAAAAAGGATTGCTTCCAAACTAAATATACAATATCTTGTGGTTTTAGGCAAGCGTTTTTACCAGATTTCCCCCTGAGCAACCAGAAAATGCTCCCTGGCCTGGGTGGAATTACCGGTCACCACCAATTAATCCGCCCAAACCGCCCAGGATGGAGCCTTCGCCAGTCCGGGCACCTCCGATAGAGGGGGTATTCCGGATAATCCGGTCGGCCAGACGGGAGAACGGAAGACTCTGCAGCCAGACGATCCCATTACCTCTCAAGGTCGCCAGAAACAGGCCCTCGCCCCCGAACAGCATGGTTTTGAGGCTTCCGGCCGCCTCAATGGCATAAACGATTCCGGGCGTGAACGCCGCGAGACAGCCCGTGTCCACCCGCAGGGTCTCCCCTCGCAATTCCCGTCGGACTACCGTCCCCCCCCACGTGAATGAATACCATACCGTCCCCCTCCAGTTTTTCCAGGATAAAGCCCTCACCGCCGAACAGCCCCGCTCCGAACCGTTTGGTAAAGGTGATGGATACTTTCGTCCCGAAGGCCGCCGCCAGAAACGCGTCTTTCTGACAGATCAGCGTTCCGCCGATTTCACCCAGGTTTACCGGAATGATTTTTCCCGGGTAGGGTCCCGCGAAAGCCACCTTTTGGCGGTTGCCGCCCCGGTTGGTGAAATGGGTCAGGAACAGACTTTCCCCTGTCAGCAGCCGTTTGCCAATCCCGATCAAGGCTCCAGTGAGACCGCCCGGTGAACTGCCATCGCCCAGTTTTGCCTCGTAATGTATGTGGTCCTCCAGGTAGTTCATGGCCCCAGCCTCCGCGATAACGGTCTCGCCGGGGTCCAGGGTAACCTCCACCACCTGCATGTCATCACCCAGGATTTCGTAGTCTACTTCGTGGCACTGCATGGCTGATCTCCTCTCTGTTATTCCACCCCTTGTCTATCCTATCACCGGACAGACTTCGGTCACAATACCAGCTCAGTTGTTATGAATCAGCCCGCCCGCGCGGCTAAGATACACCTGCACGGAGGAACAGAATATGCGGAAGCATTCAGGTACAGTAGTGCTGTCGCTGATCGGATGGATCCTGTTAGCGGGATTGTCTTCCGGACAGGACAATACCGCCCAAACCGCTCAGGAACCACCGTTGCGGATCACGGTTCGGGAATACCTCGACCGGATGGCCGGCGGATGGCTGGGGCAGATGGCAGGTGTAGGCTGGGGCGGTCCAACAGAATTCCAATGGAACGGAAAGATCATTCCCCCCGAAGCGTTTCCGGCCTGGAAACCGGAAATGATCAACCAGTTCGAACAGGATGACCTGTATGTCGAGATGACCTTCCTGCGCACCCTGGAAGTATACGGTCTGGACGTATCCATCCGGCAGGCGGGCATTGACTTCGCCAACAGCCGTTATCCCCTGTGGCATGCCAACAAGTTCGGCCGACGCAATCTGCGGGCCGGCATCGCCCCTCCGGATTCGGGCCATCCTGCTTTCAACCACCATGCCGACGATATCGATTATCAGATTGAAGCTGACTTCAGTGGCCTGATCGCCCCGGGCCTCCCGAATCTGGCCGTGGCCTTCGGCGAGACCTTCGGCCGGCTCATGAATTACGGCGACGGCCTTTACGGTGGCCAGTTCATCGGCGCAATGTACAGTTACGCATTCCGGGAAAAGGATCCGCGCACGATCGTGGAAAAGGCCCTTGCGTGGATTCCCGCCGAGAGCCAATATGCGGAATGCGTTCGGGATATCCTGGCCTGGCACCGGGAAGACCCTGAAAACTGGCAGGCCGTCTGGCAACGGATCAACGAGAAATACCAGATGGATCCAGCCTACCGCCGGTTTTCCTGTAGCCAGGAAAACGGGTTCAATATCGACGCGAAAATCAACGGCGCCTATGTCGTCATGGGACTGCTGTACGGAAAAGGCGATCCGGATCGCACCATAGAGATCGCCACCCGCTGCGGACAGGATTCGGACTGCAACCCTTCATCGGCAGCGGGGGTGCTGTTCACCACTTTCGGCTTGAGCGGCGCCCCGGAAAAATTCACCTCGGCGCTCCGCCGAAACGTGAAATTCTCCCACACCGAATACGATTTCGATACCCTCCTGCGGGTCTGCGAGAAATTGGCCCGGCAGGCGTTGCTCCGGGGTGGCGGCCAGATTGTCTGGGACGCGGCGGGCGAAGAAGCCTTCCTGATTCCCTGCCCTGTACCGGCCCCTAGACCTGCGGAACGGTGCTGGGCTCCGGCCCCTCCCACCAACGTCCGCTACAGTGAGGAGGAAATGGCGAAAATTACCGAAAAAGAGAAAGACTGACCGGGATTCCGGTGACAGGAGCATGCCGTATCCGTGTATTTTGATCCAATCCTGGGAAATCCGTGGGTTCGCTTTGGCGCGCTGGTCGGCGGACTGGCGGCGGCGGGTTTACTGTTCTGGGCGTTCATGCCGGTGCTGACCCCTGTGTTGCTGGGTGTGGTGGTGGCATACTGCTTTCACCCGGTGGTGGACTGGCTCGAAGCCCGGCGGATTCCCCGGAAAGTCACGATTGCTTTTGTGGCCACGGTGGTGCTGATAGCGGCTGTGGCGCTGCCCACGGTTGTCATCTCCTCAGCAGTTCAGGAAGCGAACCGGGTGGCCCTGGCGGCCCGGGAGGGTCTCGCGAACGCTCCGATCGACGCGTGGCTGGACCGGTTGCCGTTGCGGGAGATCGTCACAGCCCTAGGCTGGGCGCCGGAAGGCGAAATGGAATTCAACGAACGCGCGATCATCCTGGAAAGGCTGGGTGATATTATCGGTCGCAACGCCATGAATTTTCTGCGGGACTATGGTCAACGGATCGCCGAACTGAGTTGGGTAACCGGTCAGAATGCCGCGCAATTTCTGCAAAATCTGTCCGGTCTGGCGTTCCGTACCGCCCGATTTCTGATTGATCTTTCGCTGTTCGTCGTGGTGGCGATTTATCTGATGAACGACTACCGCAGACTCGAACGGGGTGTGGCCGAACTTGTTCCGCCGCGCTACCGTCCCCGGCTGGGCGCCATTATGGGCCGGATCGACCGGCAGTTGCAGGCGTTTCTGCGGGGGCAGATGCTGGTATGCCTCGTACTGATGGTCCTGTACAGCACTGGATTCTGGCTCACGGGCGTACCCTTCGGGCTGGCGATCGGACTGGTGGGAGGAGCGCTGAGTTTCATTCCTTATGTGGGACCCAGCCTGACGGTAGTCCCTGCGTTCCTGATGACACTGCTGTATTACGGGCTGGAACGGCATCTGCTCGGCGTACTGGCGGTATTCGTAGTCGTGCAATTGCTGGAAAGTTATGTCCTCACGCCTAAGATTGTCGGGGGACAAGTCGGCCTCAACCCCGTGTGGGTGATCGTGGCTCTGCTGGTGTTCAGCAGTCTGCTGGGCCTGCCGGGATTTCTGATCGCGGTACCGCTGGCGGCCGTGCTCAAGGTAGTGTTCGAGGAAGTAGCGATGTGGTATCGGAACACCTCATTTTATCGGGGACCGGACACCCCCGGGGATGCAGCCGGCTGAATTCGGGCACCCGTCACTGGCGGTTATTCTCCGGTATTCCGGGCAGCGGATGACGCGCCAGGATGCGCCACATCCGGAGTATCGGAGTGCGGCGGGACTGACTTCTCCTCTTCGTGGTATGACAATTCCGTATTTTCTGCCACGGGAAGCAGGGGACATCCCGTGACCGCCATATAGGCCGTGTCCACCATACCAAATACCACGTACAGCAATGCCAGCGGAAACAGTACCAGCGACGCCGATCGGGTCAGGGCATAGTGCACCACCGCAATGATAAAAGCGATGCCCGCCAGCGTGATGTACGCATGCTGCGGTTTGAGTACCAGCGATTTGAGCCGTCCTTTTGGATACCGGATGGAACTCACCATCAGCAGTGCCAGCAATATCGTAAAGGGACCGAGCAGAAAATAGGCCCGTGAATCCAGGGGACGCTGCAGCGACTCGAAGTATTGCAGAAACAGAATGCAGGCAGCCAAAGTCCCCCCCGCGGCGGGAGATGGCAGTCCAATGAACGAATCCCGCAGGTCGGCCTGAAAGGTATTGAAGCGGGCCAGCCGCAGCAGCGTACAGATCACGTAAATTATCCCGATGTATGCCCCCGTTTTGTCAAGCAATTCCTCGGCCCGGGCAGGCAGTTGAAGTTTCAATCCCTCAGGAAGGTACACCATGAAAATCAGCACGGCCGGAGCCACGCCGAAGGAAACCGCGTCACAAAGACTGTCAAGCTGCTTGCCGAATTCGGATACGGTCCGGGTCAGCCGGGCCACGAAACCGTCCAGAACATCGAACAGTATGGCCAGCAGAATACAGGTGGCGGCCCACTTGTAATCCTGGGCGATGGACGCGAAGACGGAGGCCACCCCCATGTAGCCGTTCATGGCGGTCATGGTGCTGGCCAGCACATTCACCGGTCGCAGCCTGCGAGGAATCTCCTGTTCCGTCCGGACCTTCCGATGCTTGAGGGTCAACAGAGGACGGATTTTCACCACCGAAACCGACTTTTTCATTTGTTGGAAACCTTTGCTGTCGGGGTGAGTCCTGCCCGGGTAACGTCTCCCTCTCTCACCAGTATTTCTGTTCCGGGCGGCAGGTACAGTTCCACCCGTGAACCCAAACGGATCATTCCGAATTTCTGGCCGGCTTCTAATCGCATGCCTTCCCGAGCGGGACATTCGATCCGACGGGCCACGGCCCCGGCAATCTGACGTACCGTCACCAGTCCGTGGTCAGTATCCAGCCACAGCGCGTTGGATTCGTTCAGCTGGCTGGATGCAGGGTCCCGTGCATCCCGGTAACGGCCCGGCGCGTAACGCACTGACCGCACCACACCCGCGCAGGGCGCCCGGTTCACATGGGCGTTGAAAACGGACATGAAAATGCTGACCCGGCGGCAGGGACCCTCGTAGTGAGGGGTCTCAGCCAGATCTTCCACCGATACAACCGTTCCGTCCGCGGGCGCGTAGAACACTCCCGGCTGACCCGGACAATGCCGGGGAAAATCCCGAAAGAACGCCATGACGGCCAGTCCTGCAAGCAAAGGAATAATCGCCGCCCCGGACAACCCCCATGGCCGAAGGATCAGCGCCATAATCAAAGCCGTCGCCAGCAGCGGACCATATAAAGGCAGCCCCTCACGCCAGCCGCTGAATGGGGGCATATTCATATCACCCCCCGCTGTTTCAGGCTTACCCATGCGCCATCCCCAAGAATAATGTGATCCAGCACTGGGATCCCCAGCATTTGACCCGCCTCTGCCAGGCGCCGGGTCACCGCGAGATCGGACGCGCTTGGTTCGGGATCCCCGCTGGGATGATTGTGGGCCAGAATCACCTGGGCCGCGCCATGCTTGCAGGCCGCACGGAAGATATCCCGCGGTGATGCCTCGGCACTGTCCAGTCCGCCCCGGGTCACCTCGACCACCCGAAGAACCCGGTTTCGGGTATCCAGCATGATAGCCAGGACCCGTTCAGTGTCATACACCCGGTATCTGGGCATCAGCAGCAGATCCACCACGTCGGTCGGGTTGTTGATCTGAACACGGTCCTCCCGGCGGGCTGTGGTCAGCCGTCGCCCCAGTTCCATGGCTGCCAGCAGAACAGCCGCGCGATCCGGTCCCATACCCGGCGCGGCGGCGATCTCCTCCAGACCAGCCCGGCACAAACCTGCCAGACCACCAAACTCCCGCATCAGCCGTTCTCCAAATTCCAGCGCGTTTTCCGGAGATAGGCCGTCTCCAAGCACAATGGCAGCCAGTTCGGCATCCCGGAGAACTTCCGCCCCGTATTCTTCCAGGCGGCGCTGGGGATACTGATCGGGAGGCATACCCGGTTCCTGACCGGACACCAACGGCTGCATGGAGCGTTCCATTTCCACATTCCTAAACCGCCGCAAAGTATAACACATGAAAATAACCCGCGGAAGAGGAGGAAGATCGTCCCGCTCCAGCAGGATGATGCCGCCGGTATAAACGGTTCAGCAGGTTGCCCCGCCGGACCCGGTAATCATATAATTTTCACCTGATCCGCAGCAGGCGGTGAAAATCGCTGCGGACTGTTTTTATAAGCGATCTCCAACTCGAGGAGTCCAGATCCATGAACGGAAAAGCCGTAGCGGTATGTGGTGCGACCGGTGTGGTCGGACGCGAAATGATTCGGGTGCTGGAAGATCGGAATTTTCCGGTCCGGTCCATCAAACTGCTGGCCTCGGAACGTTCTCGGGGCAAAACTCTCAAATTCAAGGGTGAAGACATACCGGTTGAAGTACTGACCGAAGACTCTTTTAACGGCGTGGAGATCGCGCTGTTCAGCGCGGGTGGCGGTACCAGCAAAAGGTTTGCGCCGGCAGCCGCCGCGGCAGGTTGTGTGGTAATTGACAATTCCAGCGCGTGGCGAATGGATCCCGAAGTGCCGCTGGTCGTGCCTGAAGTTAATCCCCACGACCTAAAATGGCACAAAGGGATCATTGCCAACCCCAATTGTTCAACCATTCAGATGGTCGTGGTGCTCAAGCCACTGCACGATGCGGCAAAGATTCGCCGGGTGGTGGTTTCCACGTACCAGGCGGTTTCGGGCGCGGGCAGCGCGGCCATCAATGAGTTAAAGGAACAGACAGCCGCTCTCATCGAAGGCCGGGAATACCCGCCCAGCGTGTTCCCGCACCAGATCGCGTTTAACGTAATCCCGCAGATTCCCCAGAAGGACGCCTTCGGGGAAAACGGCTACACATCCGAAGAAATGAAAATGGTCAATGAGACCAAAAAAATCATGGGCGATCCTTCTATCATGGTCACTGCGACCACGGTCCGCGTGCCGGTATACATTGGTCACAGTGAGTCGGTAAACGTGGAGACGGAGAAGAAACTGACAGCAAATCAGGCCCGTGAACTGCTCCGCAGGGCACCGGGCGTGATTGTGCAGGATGATCCCTCCGCGCAGTTGTATCCATTGCCGGTCAACGCCGCGGGCCGCTACGAAACCTTTGTGGGCCGGATCCGCGAGGACATTTCTCATCCTTCCGCTCTGGATATGTGGATCGTGGCGGACAACCTCCTGAAAGGCGCCGCGTCCAACGCGGTACAGATCGCCGAAGAACTGCTCCGCATGGGGCTGTGACGCCGTCAGGCAAGCATGGCCTGCATGCCATCCGAACGGCTGGAGATCCGGGAGATCAAGCCGGGTTCTCCCGCCGCGAACTGAGTGGCAGAAAACCGTGCTACAGTGCGGCTGCTTCACGTCCGCAATCCGGATTGAAGTCTTCACCACCGATCTTTTATAATCTCTGCGCGCAAGTCCCTGAGTCGCTATACGATCAGGAGAAGTTATTCATGCGCGGAAAAACCAATGCAGACAGATCCCCACCACTCAGCCGTCGGGGTTTTCTGCTCCAGTCCGCCGCGGCCGCTGTCGCCGGAAGCGCGTGGCTGAACGCCAGCGCCGGATCCGGAATACCGGATAAGCCGAATATCGTGCTGATCATGACCGATCAGCAGACCGCCTCCGCTATCAGTTGTGCCAGGAATGCCTGGCTTTCCACCCCCGCCATGGATATGCTGGCTCGGCAGGGTATTCGGTTCGATCAGGCCTGTGTCACACAGCCTTTATGCATGCCCAGCCGGTCAAGTCTGCAGACAGGCCGTTATCCTCACGAGATCGGTGTGACCACTAACGGCCGAAAATTCCGCGGGGAGTTCCCCATGCTGGGCAGACTGATCGGCAACGCCGGCTATGAATGCGCCTATATCGGCAAATGGCATGTGGGGGCTTCTTTCGAAACAGCGGGATACACTGGAGAAGCGTTTGATATCAGCCCGGACGCCCGAAAAACCGAAGCGGCTGTAACTTTTTTAGGGCGAAACCACCGGACGCCCTTTTTCCTTACAGTTTCTTACATGAATCCCCACAATGTCTGCGAACTCGCCCGGGGAGAATCCCTGCCGGACGGACCGATCGGTGCCCCGCCGACAGATCCGGAAGCCCTGCCCCCCTTGCCGGAAAATTTCGCCATACCCGAAAACGAGCCGTCGGCCATCCGGATCGTGCAGCGTAAATCCCCCTACCAGTATCCGACCCGGGACTGGGATGATCTGAAATGGTGGCAGTATCTCTGGGGCTATTACCGGCTGGTCGAGAAAGTGGACGCTGAAATCGGAAACCTGCTGGACGCGCTGCATGCAAGTCCTTATGCCGACAGCACAATTGTCCTTATGGTGAGCGACCATGGCGAAGGCGTTGCCATGCATCACTGGAACCAGAAGCAGGTGCTTTACGACTCATGCATCCGGGTCCCGCTGATCCTGTCTGGTCCCGGAATACTATCCGGCGTTGTTTCCACTGAACTGGTTTCCACAGGATTGGACATCCCGCGGACCCTGCTGGACTTCGCAGGGGCAGCAGCCCCTGAATCCATGCGAGGCGTTTCTCTCCGCGAAATAGCAGAGGGCACCCAGTCTGCTGTGGAACGATCCCACATCGTCGCAGAAACCACGTTCGCCCAGAGTACCACGCTGCTGGGGCTTCGGGGGCGCATGCTGAGAACACGCCTGTTCAAATACTGTGTCTATGATACGGGGGAATGCCGGGAACAGTTGTTCGACATGGACGCGGACCCTGGCGAAACGCGCAATCTGGCCGTACAATCAGTCCATCAGGATACCCTGCGTCAACTCCGCGCCGCTATGGCCCAATGGGCTGAACAGACCAAAGATCTGGACTTTCCATACATCCGCTCATAACGGTCTTACCTCATTTCAGACGCCCCGATTTTATTGCGCCCTTCCCGATTAGATGAAAAAGATCGGCTGCCGCTTTCACAGTCTGTCCCGGATCCCCAAAAAACAAAGCGCTCAGGTTTGCGTGCGTAACACGGAATGGCTTATACTTCTGTTGCGCGCCAGTGAAGGCGCGCGGCTTCGTCGAAGACAGCCGGGGGCCGTGCGGCCTTAAATATCCAGCCGAGACGGGGCGAAACAGCGTCTGTCCGCCGCAACGGGCGGCAATGGTGTTTGAACTGTTTCCCCGTGCTGTCAGAAAACGGCGCGGGTATTTTTTTTCCGTGCCATCCTAGAAAGGAGGTGAACAGCGTGCCTACGCAGAAAAAGATTGACGCCGTCGCAGAAATGAAAGAACGGCTCAGCCGGTGCAAGGTGGCCGTGGCCACCAAGTACAGCGGCATCAACGTGGCCCAGGCCACCGAACTGCGCGCGAAACTCCGGGCGAACGGCGTGACCTTCAAGGTGTACAAGAACACCCTGGCCCGCATCGCGCTGCGCGAGTGCGGTGTTGAAAAGGCCGCCGACTTCATGGAGGGACCGACCGCGTGGGCGTTTTCGGAGGATCCGGTGACACCGGCCAAACTGCTCACGGACTACGCCAAGGATGTCCCCTTCATCCAGATCGTAGGTGGCGTACTGGAAGGCAAACCAGTCACAGCCGCTCAGGTGCGGGCTCTGGCGACGCTGCCCTCCCGCGAACAACTCATCGCTCAGGTGGTCGGGACCATCGCCATGCCGCTACGGAACCTCGTGGGCGTGCTCAACGCTCCGTTGCGCGACCTGGTGAGCGTACTGGACCAGATCCGTCAGAAACGGGAAGGCCAGGCGGCCTGATTCCCGGTTCGTCTCTGCCGGTACGGGTACGGCACGGGACGGCATACACAACTGACTGAACACCCGGAAACAAAGCCGCCCTTCACACGGGCGCGAGGAACATAAGGAAAAACACACCATGTCGGAGAAACTGAACTCGATTATCAACAGCATTGCGGAACTGAACGTGCTCGAACTGAGCGAACTGGTGAAGGCCCTCGAAGAGAAGTTCGGCGTTACGGCGGCCGCCCCGATAATGATGGGCGCCATGCCGATGGCCGGCGCGGGTGCGGCTCCTGCCGAAGCCGTTGAAGAGCCGACTGAATTCGATGTCATCCTCAAAGACTTTGGCGCGCAGAAGATCGGCGTGATCAAGGTCGTGAAAGACCTGTGCGGCCTGGGCCTGAAGGAAGCCAAGGACCTGGTGGACAAGGCTCCCTGCACGGTGAAGGAAGGTCTGTCCAAGGAAGACGCGGAAAAACTCCGCAAGGCCCTCGAGGACGCTGGCGCGACGGTCGAAGTCAAAGGCAAATAATTTTATCGTCCGATCACGCATTGCCTGTGCCGCCTTTCCTTGGGGAAGGCGGTATTTTTCTTCATAATATGATACGGTCATACCGACGGTTTTTCCGGGATAACGGGAGGCTGACAGAATGCGGACAGGGATAGGCATGGCTGTGATTTTGGGGATATTGACTGGGATGGAAATCCACGCGGCGACCCAAGAAACTGTGCCGGAGAGCATCATGGGAGCTATGTGGGCGAACCGCGCGGTAGAACCACCGCGTCCGGCCGATCCGTTCGAGGCATCGTGGATCGGACCGGCAGCAGATCAGCCGGTAAATTCCCTGGGCGGCGTGTTTGAGATCCGGCGGGAAGTGGATGTGAAAAACCCTGATCTGTGGCGTACCGTCCGGGTCAGCGCGGACAGCGCCTGTGTGCTCTGGGTGAACGGCGTCGAAGTGTTCCGCGGACCTGCCCTGTTCGATCCTGCCCACCAGGTATATGAAACCCTGGACCTTTCCTCCTTTGTGCTGCCCGGTCGAAACGCTGTGGCCGCCCGGGTCATCTTCTGGTCGGACCCCACCACCGACGGACCTTACCGGCAGGTCAGCGTTATGCCGGCTTTTCTGCTGGACAGCCCAGAACTGAAAACCGACAAAACCTGGCGGATCCGGATTTGTTCGGGGTATCGGAACGCAGGCAGGGAAAACACCCACGGCGGTGGTGCCGCCCACTGGTATGAATGGGCCGAAGGAAGCGGTATCAGCCGGGGATTGTCTCTGCCCGGATTCCAGGAAGGCCCCGAATGGACTGCCGCCCGAATCATTTCCCGGGCCGAACGCTGGAACGTGCCCTCTGGCGACACGGGCAGTCCTTGGAAACTTTTTCCCCGGACTATCCTTCCTCCGTTTCTGGGAGCGGTGGAATCCGTAACACCGGTGCAGACGGGCACGGTAAATGGAACCCATATCCATCCCCCTTATCCTTTCGACGTCACACCCGATCCGGAAGAAGCCGCCAAACTCACTTTTCCTGTGATCCTTCCTGGCGATGGGCTGACCCACTACGCGGTATTCGACGCGGGAGAACTTGTGAACGCCTGGGTGTCACTGGAAGTAGAGGGGCCTCGGGGCGCGGCGGTGGAGATCATGTGGGCCGAAGCGCCCTCACTGAAGGGCGAAAAAGAACGGCGGGACCGGCTTGAACTCCGTCGGGTTGAAGGTTCCGCGGATATTTATGTGCTGGCAGGCAACGGACTGGAACGATACGAACCTATGTCCTGGCGGACTTTTCGGTTCGTACGGATCGCCGCGCACGGGAATGCAGCCGTAAAGATTCACGCGTTGCGTTTCCGCCGCACGGGGTACCCTTTCGAAGACCGGGGCCGGTTTTCCTGTGACGATCCGTACCTGAACCGGGTGTGGGACGTGGGTCGAAACACCCAGCGGCTGTGTGCCGTGGACACCTTTCAGGACTGCCCTTACTACGAACGCCTGCAATACGGCGGCGATACCCGCATCCAGTGTCTGGTTACCTACGCGGCTTTCGGTGACACCTTGCTGCCGGCCAACGCCATCCGCCAGTTGCAGGCTTCGGTCACCCCGGAGGGCCTGATTCAGTCCCGGTATCCCAACCACGTGTTCCAGATCATCCCCGGCTATTCGCTGGCATGGATCCAGATGCTGGACGACTATCTGCTTTACACAGGTGACACCCGCATCGTGGCCGACGCGATTCACGTGGTGGACGGCATCCTGCGTTTTTACCGACGTCATCTTACCGACGCCGGATTCGTCGCGGGCCTGCCTTACTGGAACTTCTATGACTGGACCTTCGAGCAGAACGGCGTGCCCGCGGCTCAGGCCGAAAACGACACCCTGGCCACGCTGCACTACAAAATCGCTCTGGACGCGGCCGCCCGGCTCCATGACGCCCTGGATGAGACTGCCGAGGCGGATCGGCTGCGCGCTGAGGCGCGAACCATTGCCGAAACCGTAAACCGTATGGCATGGGATGAAGGAGAAGGACTGTACCGCGACGGGATTGCCACCACGACCTTCAGCCGTCACGTGAACGCATTCGCCATCCTGGCCGATGCAGCCGGTCCATCCCAGCGCGAACGGATCGCTGCGCGGCTGTTCACGGACCCCGCCCTGCGCGGCACCACTTTCTACTTTGCCCATTACCTCCACGACGCCGCAGAACTCCTGAACATGCCGGAAAAAATCCTGGAAGATCTGGCGCGGTGGAAACCCATGCTCGATGCCGGATCCACTACCTGGTGGGAAACCCCGGACAGCCCCCGGAGCGAGTGCCACGCCTGGAGCGCGACACCAACCTACCGGCTGCCTCGGCTGATTCTGGGCATCCGGCCCACCCGTCCGGGCTGGCGTTCCGTGGAAATCCGCCCCTGGCCTGGGCCATTACGGCAGGCCGCGGGGGCCTGGCCAACACCTCTGGGCGAGGTCACCGTTGCCTGGACCCGGAATCAGGACCGGTTCCACATTGAAATAGCCCTTCCGGAAGACATGTCTGGCGATGCGGTGCTCCCGGATGGTACACGCCACCCGGTCTCGGCCGGCAAACACGATTTCACCTGCCCGGACCCCGCTCCACCCAAATAAATCGCTTTACGTGTCCAGCCCCAGGTAACGACGCAGGCGGGCACGCAATTCGCCCAGCCGGATCAGGGCTTTTTCCACAGCCTCGGCACGAACCGGGTTCCGGCCCTGACGCGCGGACTCCAGCATTTTGGCCAGCAGCGTCTCCAGCGCGTTCATCTGTTCCAGCAGATGGACGCTCAGGTCGCGGGAAGCGGGTACCCGGGACCGCAATACCACCCGGGGCCCCATGTAAAATCCCGCTTCCGCGAAATCCTCTTCCGTGACCGGTCCAAGGTTGCCCAGACCTTCCAGGACTACCACATCCTGATGGGACCGCAGGAACTGGAGCAGCAGTTCTTCCGGAATGTTCACGCCCGGAAACGTCCGGTGTAATTCCATCATCAGCCGGTCCAGCGGGACCAGCGGCTGCTGGGACTCGCCCAGAAACCGCAGACATTCCTGTTCTATCGGTTCCAGTTCCATGACAACTTTTCCTGGCGGGATACGGCAGACGGTCAGCAGGACCTTTCATTGAACAAAAAACGAGTCAGGGTATCCGCCTCGCGGAAATCGGGCACCAGGATATCTGCGCCCGCGCGGATCAGTCGCTGACGCTTGTGCATATCCCATCCGTGTCCCTGTTTCTCGTCGGACGCGACGCCCAGCGCGATCCCTCCCGCCTCCTTGATGTTGCGCAACTCTACCGGCCCGTCACCCACTGCCAGCACCTGCGGACCGCTCAACTGATGGGCTGCCATTATCTCGCGAATCACCTTTTCCTTGGAGTACTCTTCCTTCGAGGGCAGCGCGCCCCAGATCTCCTCGAAATACCCGGCCACCTGGACTACTCCGGCCTCATTCCGGACATCATCCCGATCGGTTCCGCTGAACACGTACAGGGTAACGCCCCGCCCTTTCAACAGTTCCAGAAAACGGGTCACCCCTGCCACGCGAAAATTATCAACGGTTTTCTCTCCTCGCTCGATCATAGCGATACGTTCCCGCACGGGTACCATCAGCCGATCCAGGTAAATCTGCTTGTACTGCTCGGCAGTCAGGATCTTCTCTTCAGGCACCCGACCCCATTGCCTAACCATCTCTACCAGCCGCTCCATCTGGTAGATGGTCTGGATTCCTGTCGTTTCGTCAATCATCTTCGCCACCGCTTCACGGATATCATCGGTGGGTTCAGTATCGCCGGCGATCATTTCAACACACACCGGCCCCATAATATGCTGCCAGCCTTCACGCAGAAGACTGATCGTGCCGTCAAAATCAAACAGCGCGTGGCGAATCTGTCCCAACTTGACCTGCGAATTGACGATTTCGATTTCCGTACCTGGAAGAAAATTGCGCTCCATGTCATACTCCTTGTGCTGCAGGGAAATAAGAGAAAAAACGGATCAGGAAAACGACCCAGACGGAAACGGCACGTCAAGTCCCCAAATCCACTCCCGACCGTCCCTATTAGTATATCAGAAACGGTCGCCCCGCCGGAATTCCGGGACTACTCCACCATGAACGTGACCAGGGAGAACACGGGAATATTCATCGCGGCCAGGCGTTCCCGGCCTTTCAGCGGCGGCAGTTCCACCACAAAAGCCGCTTCCTGCACGCTGGCGCCCAGTTGACGGACCAGATCCGCTGCCGCAGCCACTGTTCCGCCCGTGGCCAGCAGATCGTCAATAATCAACACCCGCTGTCCCGGACCCAGCGCGTCCCGGTGCATCTCAATGGTTTCAGTGCCATACTCCAGCTCATACGTCGCGCTGACGGTATCCGCCGGCAGTTTACCTTTTTTTCGCACGAGCACCAGCGGCAGGTTCATCGCGTGACACAAGGCCGCACCGAACACAAAGCCTCGCGCGTCGATGGCCGCCACCGCGTCCGGCGGATCCGCCCGGCAGTGCTCCTCCAGACGGCGGATTACCTCACGGAATGCCTCCGGATGCAGGAGCAACGTGGTAATGTCCTTGAATTGAATACCTGGTTTAGGAAAATCCGGGACATTGCGGATGTACAGGGCCAGGTCCATGGGTAATCATCCTCCTGGTCGGCCTTGGTTCCCGCCTGGGACCGCGGCTCAGAAAGATCATACCACAGCATAACCGGGCATTCCGGTGGCCCCGGATGCTCGAGCTCCCCTCTGAAAACATGGTTGCGCCCGCCCATGTTTAATTTTTTGAGGGTACGGTGTCCGGCCGATGCGTCTCGACCGGTGTGATACTCGGCTCTTCCGGAAACCACAGTCTGGCCGTGGTACCCCGGCCTGGTTCTGAAAGGAGTTCCACCATCCCGCCATGGGCCTGCATAATACCCAGCGCCGCCGGCAGCCCCAGTCCCCGGCCAATGAACCGCGTTGAAAAAAACGGATCGAAGACGTGCTCCATCGTTTCTTTCATCATACCCGGGCCTGAATCAACCACTTCTACTACTTGATAACGGTTCGGCTGGAGTGTCATCCCCGGCGGACACGATATGACCACCGGTCGGGATACAGTTTCTCTCCGGATTCGAACCTGAACCGGTTTTTCGGCGTCGGCAGAGGCTTCCAGCGCGTTGGCCACCACGTTGGCTATAGCCCGCCGGGCAAGATCCGGATCACATCCGATCGGCGGCAGATCCGGTTCCACGCCGATCTGTACCCGATCTTCGGATATTTTGCGGTCTAGGGCATCACCAACGCCCGATTCCAACACGCGGATCAGCTGCGCCTGACGGATCTGACACAGAGGCGCGCCGGAACAAGCAGTCAACTGAGCGGTCAATCCCGCCCCCCGGTGTACCAGCCGGACGATCTCTTCCATGAAAAAATCCCTTTTTGTGGGATTTGCTTCACAGTGCAAGAGTTCAGCATACCCCTGAATGGCCCCAAGTAGATTGTTGAAATCATGAGCCACGCCACCCGCAATGACAGCCAGACTCTCCATCTTTCGGGCGTGCCACAGGCGATGTTCCGCTTCTCGCTCCCGGGCTTCCGCTTCCAGTCGGGCTGCGATATTTCTGGCCAGACAACGGAAACCCCTGAGACGACCTCTGGCCTCAAAAATCGGCGTGAGCGTGACCTCAACCGGTATTTCCGTGCCTGTCCGTACCTGCAATGCACCTTTGAATATCGCTGTCCGACGTTGGAGCAACGCAGCACGAACTGCTTCACGGGCGGCAGGCAGGGATGCAGTTGTGATCAATTCCCGATAATGCGCATCCAGCAGTCGAGGCGTGCTGAACCGGGTCATAGTTTTAAACGCCTGATTGAAAAATACTACCCGGCCGTGGCGGTCCACCTCGACATAACCTTCATCAATGCCGTCCAGAATGGTCCGGTACCGTTCAACGCTCCTGGACAGAGCCTCCTGAGCCCTTGACAGGTCTGTGACATCCTGCAGAACGCCCCGAACCGTGCGACGGCCGTCAGTTCCGTCATGAGCCATGGCGGCAATCCGGAACTGCCTCCACCGCCCGTCAGCCAACATCATGCGGCAGTACAGTTCGAAAGGAGTACCACACCGTTCAAGACGGTCACAGGCCTCCAGAATGCGGGGCAGATCCTCAGGGGCGATCAGGGTCATGCAATATTCCCGCGTAGGCGTAAACAATCCTGGGGAATAGGCCAGCATGCGGTACAGTGATTCACTCCAGACCATACCGCCGCTCCGGGGGTTCAGTTCCCACCAGCCGATTCGGGCCAGTGCCAAGATGTCCCGTAAGACAGCCGTATCGTCACCGGTTTCAGGATGGGTACGTTCCGGGCCGCTTCGGCTGTTTCGGAACCTTAAAAGCGCCCACAGCAGAAGGGTCCCCGCCAGCATTCCTGCCAGAAAAGCGGGCATCAGTGACCAAAGTATTGGCATGATCAGGTTCATCATATTCGGAGTCTGAGCGTATGATCAGGTTGTTGAGCCCATGGCCCATTTACCGCTTAACGTTACCAACCTACCCCTCTCCTGTTTCGCGCTTATTATACCATATTTTCGGTATAGCGTCAAATTTCAGGTTTTATTAACAATAAAAACAATTAATATTGGATTTAATGAAGGTGAGCCTGACCACTTGGGAAAAACAGGAGTTTGCATCGCCCCAAGGATTTGGACCAGAATATTCCCGTTACTTATCGCGGGATTGGCCGGTATCTGCCGCCGAAAAGGTTTTGGCGGCGGATATTTGTTCGTTTTGACTGTTACGGCCCACGGCCGTGATGGATTGGGGATTATTTCCTTCAAGGATTCAGCCCATGAAAAAAGAAACGGTATTCACACCGGTTCCGCCAGATTTCTCGTTCGCCCGGGCGGAACACGAGATCATCCGTTTCTGGCAGGAACGCCAGGTATACCAGCGCAGTCTGGAACGCCGACGGGGATGTCCGAAATTCGTGTTTTACGAGGGGCCGCCCACGGCCAATGGCATGCCACACCCTGGCCACTGCCTGACCCGGACCATCAAGGACATTTTCCTCCGATACCAGACCATGGCCGGCCGGTACTGTGAACGCAAAGCAGGGTGGGATACCCACGGCCTTCCTGTGGAAATCGAGGTCTGCAAGGAACTTGGCATCATCGATGGAGGCAAAGCGGCCATCGAGGCCTACAGTATCGATCGCTTTAACCGGGCCTGTGTGGATTCCGTGTTCCGCTACAAGCGGGAATGGGAGGCGCTGACTAACCGCATCGGGTTCTGGGTCAACCTCGATGAAGCGTATGTAACCTTTCATCAGTCCTATGTGGAAAGTGTGTGGTGGGCCCTCAAACGGCTGTTCGATGAAGGGTTGCTGTATCAGGGGCATAAAGTGGTCTGGTGGTGGGCCCAGGGCGGTACGGCCCTGTCCGCCGGGGAAGTAGGGGAAGGCTACCGCGAGGTAGACGATCCCGCCATAACGGTCCGGCTGGATCTGACGGCAGCATCCTGCCGGAAACTGGGACTGGAAGCACCGGTTTCCCTGCTGGTGTGGACCACCACCCCCTGGACTCTTTCAAGCAACTGCGCGGCAGCGGTTGGACCGGAAATTACCTACGCGGCGGTACGGTCCGACGGGATCACCTACCTGCTGGCAGAATCTCTCATATCCCGTTATTTTGACGCTGACAAGTCGGAGGTGATCCGAACATTTGAAGGCCGGGAACTGCTCGGACTGACCTATGAACCCCTGTTCCGGTACGCGGATCCCGTCCGCATGGACAACCCGGATCAGCCGAGCAGCCGTCACTGGGTTGTGATCCCTGGTGATTTTGTTGACCTCGAGACCGGTACGGGCATCGTCCATATCGCTCCGGCCTTCGGTGAGGACGACTACCGGATCTGCCGCGAACAGGGTATCGGCTTCCTGTGCTTTGTCCGCCCCGACGGCACTTTCGATGAGCGGGTTACCGACCGGGATCCCTACGACGGATCCCCGATCGCCGGCCGATTCTGCAAAGAAGCCGACAAAAGCATTATCCGGGTACTCAAAGAGCGGGGCATGATCCTGCGGCATGAACAGTACCGCCACGCGTATCCCTTCTGCCCCCGTGCGGAAAATGATCCGCTGATCCAGTACGCCCGGAAATCGTGGTTTATCCGTACTTCGGCTTTCATCCGCCTGTTTTTGGATAACAACCACCACATCGGCTGGCAGCCCGCCCACATCCGGGACGGACGGTTCGGCAACTTTCTGGAAAACAATGTGGACTGGGCCCTCTCCCGTGAACGGTACTGGGGCACCCCCCTGCCGGTGTGGGTATGCGAAAAAACCGGGAAAATGGAATGTGTGGGCTCCTACGCCGAACTGATGGCCAAACCCGGCGTAAACGGACTGGAGGTTTGGGAACAGGCGAAAAAAGCTGATCCGTCGTTACCGGATGACCTCAAAATCCATCGCCCCTACATTGACGCGATCACCTATCAGAGCCCGTGGGATCCCACAGCCCGGATGCGGCGGGTGCCGGAGGTGATCGACTGCTGGTTTGACGCCGGGTCCATGCCCTTCGCGCAGTGGGGCTATCCCCACCAGCCGGGATCGGCGGAACGGTTTGAAGAAAACTTCCCGGCCGACTTCATCAGTGAGGCCCTGGACCAGACCCGCGGATGGTTCTACGCCCTGCTGGCCATCAGTACGCTACTGTTCGGGCGGGATGGCAAACGGGCCTGGCCCCATCCGTTCCGCAACTGTATCTGCCTCGGCCTGATCCACGGGGAGGATGGTCTGAAACTGTCCAAGCGGCTGAAAAACTATCGGAGTCCATCGGAACTGTTTGAATCCTACAGCGCCGACGCCTTCCGGTGGAGCATGATTTTCAAAACGCCGCCCACCTCGTCCATCCGCCTGGCGGAACGCAACGTGGAAGAGGCACAACGGGAACTGCTGATCCGCTGGTACAACTGCTGGTCCTTCTTCGTCATCTACGCCAATCTGGACGGCTTCCGCCCGGTAGACGCGCCTCGGGATTTTCTGCGGTCCCTGGGCGCGGATAACCCGCCTGAACCCCGGAATCCCGAAGATCGGCCCGCGTGGCGTCCCGTGGACGAACGGAGCGAACTGGACCGCTGGATCAGCCATTATCAGGCGCGGACCACCCTGGACGTTCGGGAAGCCCTGGACGAATACGATTGCTATCGCGCAGCCCAATTCCTGAACGCCTTTTTGGATGGTCTGTCCAACTGGTACGTCCGCCGCAGTCGCAGCCGCTTCTGGGCTTCAAAATGGGATCAGGACAAGACCGATGCTTACTGGACTCTTTATGAAGTGCTGCTCCGTTTCGCGCAACTGATGGCTCCGTTCACGCCCTTCTTCGCGGAGGTCACCTGGCGTAACCTGGCCGCACCGCTCGCGGGCGCGCCGGAAAGCGTACACCTCTCCGACTACCCCGAGGCCCGGCCTGAAGCGGTAGACCAGGCACTGCTGGAAGCCATGGCCCTGACCCGCGAAGCCGTATCGCTCGGCCTGAGCGCCAGACGGGTCGCCAACATCCGCGTGCGCCAGCCGCTGGCCCTGTGCGAGATCATTCCCGCCAATGACGCGGCCCGGCAGATTCTCGAAGGATATATCCCGCTGCTGTCCGAAGAACTCAACATCAAACAGGTGGCGTTCAGCGACCGGCCGGAACAGTACGTGGATTACACGGTCAAGCCGAATTTCAAAACGCTGGGACCTAAATTGGGTGCCCTGGTAAAGCGGGTTGCGGCCGTACTCAGCCAGTCTTCCGGAGCGGCGCTGTACCGGGAAATGACCGGAAAAGGCGCATTGACCCTGGAAGTGGACGGTCAGACCGTTACGCTGTCTCCGGACGACGTGGAAATCCGCCTTCAGCCGAAGTCTGGTTTTACCGCGGCTCACAGTGCCCAAATGGTAGTGGCCCTGTCCACCGAAATCACGGAAGAACTGCGGCAGGAGGGCTGGGTGCGCGAAGTAATCCGCCTGATTCAGGATCAGCGCAAGGCCATGAACGTGGCTTACGACGCCCGAATCCGGGTGCTGGCCCAGGTGGAAGCACCGGATCTGCTTGAAGCATTCCGCCGGTTCGACCAGGAGATCCGGGAAACGGTTCTGGCGGACCATATTGACTGGGTCGCTGAACTGCCGAATGATGCCCGGACGGAGGACATTGACGGACACCCCGTGAAGTTGGTGGTGGTCTTGTAATCAGCGGGCCGGACGTCGGCGCATCCCACCCAGAAATTCCCGCAGATCTGGCAGCCGGAGGATCACGCATACCGCAAGGTATGCCACCCCTGCGACCACCAGCGCGATGAATGTCCCCGCCGACCGTGCGGCAAATCCCCCATGTGGGATTTCCGTGGTCCACATCCGCCAGGCGATCCACCCTGCCGCGCCTGACGCGACAGACGCCAGGATAATGCCGCCGATCCGGGCCAGCCAGCCGGGATCAGCCAGCGCGCCATACCGCCGCCACAGAAATACATAGAGCAGCACAAAATTGACGGTGTAACATACCGACGTGGAAAGGGCAAGCCCGAGATATCCCATCGGCCGCACCAGAAGCATGTTGAGCGCAATGTTCAACAGCATGCTGAGTGCGCCGAGAATAACAGGCGTGCGGGTATCGTGATCGGCGTAAAAACCCTGATTGGCCATCCGCAGCCACGCGAAGGAAACCAGGCCCAGCGAGGCATAAAACAGGGCATCCGAAGACAGCCGAGTGGCTTCTTCAGTGAAAGCGCCGCGCTCAAACAGCAGTCCCACCAGCGGCTCCCGAAGTGTGATCAGCACGCACATAGCAGGCGCGATAAGGAACAATGTCTGACTGAAACCCTTCATGAGCAGCCAGCGGGTTTCCTCACGGCGGCCTACGGCGTTCAGGCGGCTGAGTTCCGGAAGCAGGGCAACCGATACGGCCACGCCGAACATGGCCAGCGGCAACTGCACCAGCCGGTTCGACAGATAAAGCGCCAGCACCTTGTCTTCCCCCAGCGACATAGCGAAAAACCGGTCCACCAGTTTGTTCACCTCGCCGGCGGACTGGCCGACAGCCACAGGGATCAACAGGGCCAGCACCCGCCGGAATGAAGGGTCCCGCAACGCCGGACGGGGGATCACCAGACCATGACTGCGCGCCAGATCCCACCACATCGCTCCCAACTGCAGAAGACCGCCGATCCAAAGCCCCATCACCAGTGCCCACGCCGGATGGTGAAATTGTCCGATCAGAATCACGCACGCGGCGATAAATGCCAGGTTCAGCAGCGACGGCGACCAGGATGCCACGGCATACCGGCCGCGGATAAACAGAGGCCCCATCATGATCGCGGTCATGCAGATCATGATGAAATAAGGAAAGGTCCACTGCATGATCCGCACCAGTTGTCGTAACTCGCCCTCCTCCTGAGGCAGCGCCCGCCCCGTGAAAAAAGTAAGTGCGTTCAGGAGCCGGGGAGCAAGCGGCATCAGCAGAATCCCTGCCACCGTGATGAATAAAAACACCAGCAGCATGGAACCCAGAATGGCCTCCAGCGCGCGTCGGTAGCCCTCCTCACCGGCGTGCACCCGCCGTTCCGACAGCACCGGCACCACCGCGGCATTGGACGCGCCCTCTCCCAGCATGTCCCGCAGCATGTTGGGCAGGCTGAACGCGAACAAAAATCCGCCCAGGGCCTGCGAGGGAACCATAGCGGTGAAAATAATATCCCGGACAAGACCGGTGATCCGGCTGATCATCGTGCCGCCGGCAAACACCGCGGCAAACCGTATGAACCCCGCGCCGCGCGGATCGGATGCCCCGGCATGTCCGGTCATTTCATCGTTCATGACGTTTCCCCTGGACCAGTTCGATGACCGCCAGCAGCACAGCCAGCCCCGGCAGCACCAGCCGCCAAAACAGACCTGGTTTCGGGGCGGGCGCGGGGATATCGAATACCCCGGCCATCCGCCGGCCATAAACCATGGCCGGATCAATCCGCACCGGATCATAAAACCGCGGCTCTTCTCCATAAAAAACAGTGTGCACGGGCGTAAACCGGCCGCTGGGATCGAATAAGCCTGATATGCCCGTGTTACCGCAGTGCAGAAGACTGAGCCGATTCTCGATCGCGCGGAATCGGGCAATCTCCAGTTCCTGCGCGGTAACATTGCTGGCCCCGAACCAGCCGAGGTTGGTCATGACCACCAAAGCCTGGGCCCCCATCCGTTCGAGTCTTCCGGCCATCGGCGCAAAAAGCACTTCAAAGCAGATCAGTGGCCCGATGGCCTTGCCGTTGAACCGGAATAGCCGCTGTTCCATTCCCGCTGCCACACCGCCGAAAGCGATCCCCCGCAGGAAAGGCAGCCCATTCTCGAAAGGAATATATTCGCCGAATGGCGCAAGATGTACCTTGTCATACCATTCATAACCGCCATCCGGTGTAACCAGAACCGCACTGTTGTAGTCATTGCCGTTCTCTCCCCGAGACCCTCCAACGCACAGGGCCGCCCCGGTTTCTTTCGAGAGGCGGATCAGCCGTTCCCGAACAGCCGGTCTTGCCAGATCATCAGGCACGGCGGCTTCCGGCCAGACCACCAAGTCAACCGGCCGGGCGGATACCAGACTTCGGGTCATTCGCTCCTGCATGGCAAAAAGGGTCTCGGCAAAGTCTGGATCCCATTTGGTCTCCTGGGCGAACGCTGTCTGCAGCACGGCCGCGCGGAACATTGGCGCACTGGATTCCCTGGCGGCAGAACGGCCCAGCCATTGCCCCCCCGCTGCCGCAACTGCCAGCACAACCGCTGCCGTGGCCAGCCGGACCCATCGGCCAGTTCCCCGTTCAACCCACGCGGCCGCAGTCAGGGTGTTCACGGTGACCACCAGAAATGAGACACCATCCACCCCCGCGGCCGCGGCCCACTGCGCCACCGGCCAGGAGCCCTGGGAATAAGCCAGCGCGCTCCATCCAAAGCCGCTCAGCCACCGGGCCATCAGCCATTCCATGATCAGCCACAGCACGGGAAGGATCACCCACCGGCCCCTGGGCCACCGTTCCGCGAGCGTTGCCCACAGCCCTCCCACACCGGCCCAGTGCAGCGCCAGGGCGGCGCACAGCAGTTGCTGACCGATCAGGGCCCAACCACCGGCCCACATGATGTTCGCCATCAGCCATTGCAGGTGAATGGTGTGAAACACCCAGCCCGCGAGAAAAAACAAACCAGCCGTTCGCCAGATGCCTGCCTTCCCGGCCGTCGCAGACAGTAAGGGAACCAGGGCAACCCATGCCAGCGGAAACCATGCCAGCCGGGGAAAGGCCACCGCCAACAGCACGCCGGATACTGCCGCTCCGACGGCCGGATGGGTCAGGCTGGTCATCCATCTGCCACGACCAAGGACCTTGACTTCAGGAGCATGAGTCGCGGTTTTCAAGGCGAGAGATCCTCAGGGGTTCCAAAACGCATGGCGTACAGATCCGCATCCTTGAGTTCAACCCGCAGCCGTACGGGTTTTCCCGCCTGAGGAGACAGACTGCCGCCTTTCCACGACACCTTCCGGGCAAGGTCATTCCCAATAATCTCCCGGCAATCTGAGCAATTAAACCCCGGAATCGGGTTCCCGGTGATGCCATCCAGCAGAGCACAGCGGATGCTCCCGGCTGCCGAGGTGGACAGGTTCAGATAGAGGGTGTCTCCGGAGAAAATAAACGGGCGGGTCTCGAAGGTCCCGCCGGCGTACCCAGCCCGAACAGCGGCAAACCGCATGGGGGCCAGTCGGTACCGGACCAGGCGGTGAGCCGGCTGACCGTAAGCCTCCTGCAAATAGATGGACCACTCTTCCGGACCGGTCCGTACGATGCCCCGCGCGGGATAATTGGTTCGTGAAGTCCAGTGCTCCGGACCTATCCGGGGCCGGATGTAGGCTTCCAGAAAAGTACGGTCATAGCGGAGCCCCCCCCGGCTGGTCATCAGGACCACGTCGGAGCAGTCCTCCGCGTATTGCTTTTCCACCCCGATCCGCGCGGCCTCTTCCTCGGTTATGGCCCGGCGGTTCGGCATAAACCGGGCCGCAATGCTGATGTACAGATGCGGAGCACCGGGACACGGAAGGGTCTGGTTCGTGTAAATGTGTTCATCCGGAGCGTCTCCCTTATTCATCGGTGTAATGGCTGTCCACCTCCGGCAATCAGAAGAGACGGCCCGGCCGATCCACCGGTATCCATCAAAACCACCTTTTGTCCATACCCGCGCGAAACACAGGTACTGCTTTTCTGTCTCCGACCAGAAAGCCACATTCTGAGAATCGAAAACCCCGCCTTCCCGAATAGCACTCTCGGATTCAAGGGTCCAGTGAATCCCGTCAGGGGATACAAAGACAGACAAACCCGTCTCCACAGTACCTGCCAGCGCCTTGAACCTCCGATCCGGTGGACAGTCCGGATTCGTGTCCAGGAACGGCGCGAAATTATGGGAATAAGGAGGCCGACCGGCAAGAATCACGTTATTCCGGGAAACCCCACTGACGGTGAACAGTTCCAGTTCCGGACGCCGCCACGTGATACCATCGGCACTTTCCGCGATACAGGTTACTTCTTCCCCGGAACCGTCTTTTCCGGAAGCAGGTAATCCCCGGTAATACATCAGGTATCGGTTTCCATCCTGAAGCACCGTCACATAACCGCAGTACCGGCCTTCCCATGGCGCGTCAAAGGTATACACCACCCTGGTATATTCCGGCGGAACCAGTTCATGCCGTGTGCTTCCCTCCAGCCGATCCACCAGAAACCGGTCCGCGAAAGGTTCCCACCGGTTGCCGATGTCAACGGCCGGATCACCCCAGGCCAGGAAACTTGGGGTGCCTCCCAAAACCCCCATCAGTACCGTTATTACCGCCAACCGCTGCATGTTACAACTCAACGGAGTTCTCCTCTGTGGGTTTTCCCGGGGTACCCAAAACCCGCTGCCGCAGGGCTTCCTTTTCCCTGTGGAAAGCCTCCGCCTCCTTTTCACGGTACTTTGGGGTCAAACCAACGTAGCGCTGAAAACTCTCCTGAATTTTCACCCAGTCCGCTTCCAGGTCCCCCGTCGGATACATGAGTTCCGACACACCAATCCAGCGCTCCCGGTAACTCATGATGCCAAACAGAATCGGTACATCCGCCGCCCAGGCAATCCGGTAAAAACCGAGTTTCCAAAACTCCACCTGTTTCCGGGTACCTTCCGGTGTGATCACAACATTAATCCGGTCGTGCTGCCGCATGACCCGGGCCATCTGCTCCACAATGCCGCCCGGGGCCGACCGGTTCACCGGAACCCCACCCAGCCATGCCAGCAGCCAGCCCAACGGCCCCCGGAACATGGTGTGCTTGATCATGAATACACAAGGCAGGCTAAGGGCCATAGCCGCGGCCAGGGTCCAGATAAAATCCCAGTTCGAGGTATGGGGGGCGCAGGCAATCACGCAGCGGGGCACACCAGGGTTGGTGCCCACGAGTTTCCATCCGCCCAGTTTAAGTATCGTACGCCCCAGCCACTGGGCAAAGGGACCGTATTCCGTCCGGATTTTGGTCTTGAATCGGCCGGCAGTCATGGCAAACTCCCGTGATCTTCTGTGGAAGGCCTTACAGTGCAATTCCGGAGTCCTGTGTATTGTAGTCCCGCGAAACGGCTCTGGGAAAAACTTGACAGCCGCTCCGGTTTCCGGTATTACAGGAAGCAGGAAGGTCCTGCGGGAGGACCCTGAACAACAACCCATACGGAGGAAGTGTTATGTCTGCTGTATTCACGCAACGGAAGAAACAAAAAGGTTTTACCCTCATTGAACTGCTGGTAGTGATTGCCATCATCGGTATCCTGGCAGCGATTTTGCTGCCGGCGCTGGCGCGGGCCCGGGAAGCGGCCCGCCGTTCGTCCTGTCAGAATAACCTGAAACAGTTTGGCCTTGTGTTCAAGATGTACGCCAACGAAGCGAAAGGCGCTTTTCCGCCGATCCAGCACCAGACTTACTGTGCTGGGGCTGGGGAGTGCATGGGGGTGCTGATGATGCCGCTAGCCTCTGCTGTTTATCCGGAGTATCTGACCGACCCCAAAATCTTCGTATGCCCCTCCAGCGCGAAACACAAAATTGAAGATATGTATTACAACGGACAGATAGGCGGGGAATGTGTGCTCAATTTCCGTGGACCAGATTACAACACCACGGAATACAATGACTGGTGGCACGCGACCTGGTCCTATGTGTACTTCGGCTTCGCGTACGACAAGTGTGACAGCCTCCCCCCGAATCTGGAAGATCCAAACGTTTCCGGTATTCTGGCCATTATCCAAATGATGAATCCGGGTATCACGGCACCTGCGGGACTGCAGGTTCCCAAACAGTTTACCTACCACTGGCTGAAAGTCCTGACCAGTCTGCCCAATTTCGGCAAGATGCCCTACAATCAGCGCGGGCCGGTGCGTCAACTGGATTCGGACACCCAGGGCGTAGTGGATTCAAGTGGTCAACCGGTGGGTAACGGTACGGGAGATGTCATCTATCGGTTGCGTGAAGGTATTGAGCGGTTCCTGATCACGGACATTAACAATCCTGCTGCCACAAACATGGCCCAGAGCAATATCTGGATCATGGGTGACCTCATGTCCACTAATGCCGAAAAATTCAATCATGTGCCAGGCGGATGCAACGTGCTGTTTCTGGACGGTCACGTCGAATTCATCCGGTTCCCCAGCACAAAAGCCCCGGTGACCCGCGAATTTGCTTTGGCGGCTTCGGCCCTCTGATACCCCCCGATTTGCTGAATATCCAGCCGGCCCGGCGCAACAGTCCCCGTCACGCCGGGCCGGCTGTTGCATGTTTCAGCATGAGCAGACATCCCACCTCTACCATTATCCCCATACAGTCCTGCACCCCAACCATGCGTGTGACAGGACCTTCAGAACTTTTTCTCGTCCGGCATCTGCACCCGGATACGTTTGAGGTGCGCCAGCGTGTTCAGCAAATGGAACGTGGCGGTCAGAGAAGGTCTGCGGTTGGATGCTTTCGCACCAGGGCTTTCCGGAAACCACGGGCGGTCGTCAGCCGGACCACGCGCTCCAATCCCCTCGAGAACGATACCGGGTGGTAGCGGCACATCCGCTTCTGCGCCGGCTGGTCCATGTTCTCGGGCCACACCGCTGATCACGCAAAGGTCCAGCGGATTGCGACCCAGCACCCAGTCCAACTGGTTGTGAACAAACCGCAGATACTCGGGGCGCGCGGCAAACCGATAGTACCTGGCCATGTACTCGGCGGCCTGCAGTATGACACGGCTGTTACCGGGGCAGGGCTGCCCCGACGCGTCCGGCTCGGGGAAAAACCGGGGTGCCGGTTTTTCGACCGCCTGATACAGGCCGAATACCCCCTTTGCCCTGGCCGCCAAAACGGCTGCCGCGCTGTTGGCTGCCGACCCGATTTCCACCGTCGCGGTTCCGCCACCAGTCAGTACACTCTCGCTCTCTGCTTCCAGCAATTCATCCAGGATCTCCACGCGGATACCCGGATTCAGGACGTTCAGCATGGGATCAAGAGAGGTATCACTGAACAGTTGCCGAAAATGCCATACGAAAGAAAACAGCCAGGCCGATGGACCGGTCTGACGACGCGCAACATCCAGCAGCGGCGTGAACAGGGAGGCTTCGACCTTAACCTCGGGATGATACCGCGTGAGAATAAGCAGACCTGCTGCCAGCCGGTAAAGAGATTCATCCGGCGGCGCGTCCGAAGCGACCGCCGCGCTTTGAATCCGTTCCGCCGCCAGCGCTGCACATCGGGCGCATTCCCGAACAAATCCCTCCGGAGCATCGGGCCGCCGCATCCGCCAGAGCAGGCTTCGGTAATCCGCCGCGAGATAGTAAAACAGTAGCGTCTGATCTGCACCGCTTCCGCTCGGATCTCGCCAGAATTCCCCGCTTCCCCGCTCGGCACCCAGCCGGGTGAGACCATCGACGCAAACTGGAAAAAGGGTTTGCCAGTACCGGTCGAACGCCACTACCACCCCAGGTATCTCCGCCGTTACGCCATCAAGATTTACGTAAAGAGTAAAGGTCCCCTCATCCTGAAAATCAGAAAAATCCCCCGCGTAGAACCACTGGCCCCAATCAAAGCCACCGCCACCAATAACCCGTTCCGGCCGGCCCAGTCCGGCAGACCAAACCTCCCGGCCTTCCGCATTCCGCAGAGAAAACCGCGCGCTGCCCGCGGAGAAGTTCGCCGCCACTGTGAATACTTTCGGGCCGAT
>Ga0308390_1000199_pt1 | contig 46122 bp, 44 predicted proteins | sample Hotspr2Sample149_FD_202358 | JGI IMG/M metagenome (GOLD analysis project Ga0308390, IMG submission 202358) | Hot spring phototrophic mat microbial communities from Mushroom Spring, Yellowstone National Park, Wyoming, United States - 20040719_149 ...
CCGGCTTCGTCATCACCGCGGCCAGCGAGGTGATGGCGATCCTCGCCCTCGCGCGCGACCGCGAGGACCTGCGCACGCGGCTGTCGCGGATCGTGATCGGCCTGAACCTGAAAGGCGAACCCGTCCGAGCCGGCGACCTGGGCGCCACCGGAGCCATGATGGTGCTGCTCAACGAGGCCATCATGCCCAACCTCGTTCAGACCACCGAGGGCTCGCCCGCTTTCGTCCATGCCGGGCCTTTCGCCAACATCGCCCACGGCACTTCGAGCGTCATCAGCCAGCGCATGGCGCTTGCTCTGGCCGACTATGTGGTCAACGAAACCGGCTTCGGCGCCGACCTCGGGGCGGAGAAGTATTTCAACATCGTGATGCCCGCCAGCGGCCTCCGTCCGGATGCGGCCGTGCTCATCGCCAGCACCCGCGCCCTCTGCGCGCAAGGCAACGGGGGCGAGAAGGGGCCGTACACGATCGACTCCCTGCGCCGGGGCCTCGCCAACCTCCAGCGCCATCTGGACAACCTCCAGAAGTTCCATGTGCCGGTCGTCATCGCCATCAACCGGTTTCCGGACGACTCCGACGATCTGCTGCGCGAGATCCGCCTCTTCGCCAGCGAGCGGGACGTGCCGGCGGCGATTGTCGAGGCCTACAGCCGCGGCGGCGACGGCGCAATCGAGCTGGCCGAGGCCGTGCTCGACACGCTCGACAACAAGGTCGCCGCGCCCGAGCCGCTCTACAAGCCGGAGGTCAGCCTGAGAACGAAAATCGAAACGGTCGCCCGCGAGATCTATGGCGCCGCGGCCGTCTACATCGAGAGCAAGGCCAAGAAGAAGCTGGAACGGTACATGGCGGCGGGTTTCGGGCATTTGCCGGTCTGCATGGCGAAGACCCAGTCGTCGTTCACCGACAACCCGAAAATCTACGGCGCCCCGTCGGGCTGGACGCTCACCATCACCGACGCCGATCTCGCCGCCGGCGCCGGTTTTGTCGTCGTCATCGCCGGCAACATGATGCGGATGCCCGGCCTTGGCCGGGAACCCCAGGCGGTCCGCATGGACGTGGATGCCGCCGGCAACATCATCGGGCTGAGGTGACGCGCGGGTGCGCCTCCGGCCCGCCGCAGGGGCGCGGCGGAGCGCTCCTGTTGGCGCGCCTTGCCGGCCGAACGTCAAACCGGGCGGGAAGAGGGCAGCGCCGCACCAGAATCGCGGCGAAGAAGAAGCGGCGTGCGCCCGCCTGGCCGCGAGGAGGGCTTTCGTGCCATTGAGGGCTCGGCCTGCGGTCCGCTACAGTGGCGGATGGGGTTGGCCGCGCCGCCGCAGAGCGGACAACTTCGTGAAAAGATGAGTCCGTTTCGCCTGCGGGCCCATCTTTGTGAGCAGGGCCGCATAACCTTTGCGTGATCGCCTCCGTCATAGCTAACTGGAACCAGCCCTCGCCCGTTCGAGGGGCGGCACCCGTTCTGAAACGGATGAGGAGTCCTCTATGCAGCCGCAATTGAATCCCGCTCCGCTTCCCCGGCCGGAAGTTGCGCCGGGCGGCGCGCCGCAACCCGCCGTGCGCCGCCGCCGCAAGGGCCATCCGTGGCTGTTGTTGCTCTCTGTCATCGTGCTTTCGCTTCTCGGGTGGTATGCGTGGCGGCAATGGTCGCCGGCGGCACGCTCCGGGGCGCAGGCGGTGGCGCGGGTGCGCACGGCGGCGGTTGTCCAGGGATCGGTGGAGAAAACCCTTCGCCTGGCGGGCACGACAACGGCTGAAAAGTATGTGAGCCTCATCGCGCCGCAATTGCGCGGCGGGCGGGGCGGCGGCGTCAGCGTGAACGTCGCCCGTGGCGGGGGCGGCATGGTCGTCACCATCGACGTGAGCGGCGGTGGCGGCATGGGCGGCATGGGCGGCGGGGGTGGCGGTGGCGGCGGTGGCGGCAGGCCCTCGGGATCCTCCACGGCCTCTTCGTCAGCCTCGAGCTTGACTTCTTCGGCCAGCGTGGGATCTTCCGCCGGCACGGGCGGCCAGAGCAGCGGCACGAGCAGCCTTTCGGGCTTCCGCGGCGCCACCAACCGTTTCTCCGCCCGCAGCACGGTTTCCAGTGCTGCCTCCTCCAGCCGCACGTCGAGCACATCCCGCAGCCCGTCCGCTGCGTCGTCTTCGGCCGCCTCGTCATCCGGTGGCGGCGGCGGGGGCGGGGGCGGCGGTGGCGGCGGGGATCGCCTGAGCGGCGGCGCCAGCGACTTCATGCAGGTCATCCAGTCGATGATCCAGCCGGGAACGCGCGTGAAGAAGGGCGACGTTGTCGCCGAGTTTGACACGCAGTTCCAGTTGCTGCGCCTGGATGACTTCAAGGCCACCGTCGAGCAGTCGGAACGCACTCTTCGCAGTCTGGATGCGCAGATCGACGTCGCCCGCAAGTCCTACCGGCAGTCCCTCGAGCAGGCGCGCGCGGCAGTGGAGAAAGCCCGGCTGGACATCAAGACGATCCCGGTGCGGTCCGTCATTGATGCAGAAATCCTCCGCCTCAGCCTCGAGCAGGCCGAGGCCAATCTCCGCATGGTGGAAGCCGCCATTCCACAGCAGGAGATCAGCCTCCGCAGCCAGCGCCGCCAGGCGGAGCTCGACCTCGAGCAGGCCAAGCTTGAACTGGAGCGCGCGCAGCGCAACGTGGAGCGCATGATCATCCGCGCCCCGATCGACGGCATGTTCGTGGCCGAGACGACGCGGCGCGGCACCGAGTTCGGCCAGATCCAGGCCGGCGACCAGGTCTTCCCGGGCCAGATGTTCGGCCGCATTGTGGACCCAAGCTCCATGCTGGTGTCGGCGACCGTCAATCAGGCGGACGTCGAATCCATCCGGATCGGCGCCAAGGCGATGTTGCACTTTGACGCCTTCCCCGGCCTGGAGCTGCCGGGGCACATTGTGGGCATCGGCGCCATGACGCAGCCCGGCCGCGCCCGCGCCGAATACGTCCGGGAAGTGCCGGTGATGGTGAAGATCGACAGGATGGATCCCCGCGTCATTCCGGACCTCAGCGTCAGCGTGGATGTGCTCATCGACAAGGCCGAGGACGTGCTGGTGGTGCCGCGCGAGGCGCTCTTCCGCGAACAGGACGGCGCAAGCCCCTTCGTTTATGTCAAGAAAGGCGACCGGTTTGAAAAGCGGCCGGTGGAAGTCCGCCTGGCCAACTTTGTGCGCGCCGGCATCGCCTCGGGCCTGAAGAAGGGCGAGATTGTCGCGCTGGAGCGCCCGCCGCAGCGCGAACAGGAAATGGAAGCCGTGCCCACCGTGATCCTGTGGGGCGCCATGCCCGCAGCGGTCCTGCCCCGCCGCGGGATGCGCATTCGAGGTGCAAGGAATGTCTAAGGAAGTCAAGTCGCAGCGTCTGGGACAGAAGAACGGCAAAGGCCGCATCGCCGGCTCGGCGCTTCTCCTGCTGGTTCTCGCCGGGGGCGGTTACGCCGCCTACCGGTACACGGCGGCCAAGCCGGTGGAGGTGCCGACCGTCGCCGTCCGCAAGGGGGAATTCGCGCTGACGGTGCGCGCCCGCGGCGAGATCCGCGCGGTGCGGTCCACCATCCTGATGGCCCCGCAGGTGCCCAACCCGCGCATCGTGCGGCTGGCCGAGTCCGGCAAGCCGATCAAGAAGGGCGACGTCGTCGTGGAGTTCGACACGGCCCAGTACGAGAACTTCTATCTGAACTTCGTCACCAACGCCCGCACAGTGGAAAGCGAGATCGTCCAGACCAAGGCCAGCCACAAAATCACGGACGAGGCCGACGCGATGAACCTGATGACGAGCGAGTACGATGTGCAGCGCTCGGAACTGGAGGCGTCGAAGGCCGAGATCCTGTCCGAGATCGAAGGCGCCAAGACGCGCATCGACGTCGGCCTGTCCAAGGGCGCCCTTCAGCAGGTCAAGGCGACCGTGAAGAGCCACGACGTGACGCAGCGGGCCGAGCTGGAACGGCTCGAGTCGCGCAAGAACAAGACCCTGCGCGACATGGAGCGGGTGAAGAGCTATCTCGAGAAAATGATCATCCGCGCGCCTGCGGACGGCATTCTGAACATCCTGCCCAACTTCCGCGCCCAGGGCAACTGGGGCTCCACGCCGCCGCCCTTCAAGGAAGGCGACACCGCCTGGACCGGCGCCGCCATCGCCGAAATCCCCGACCTGAGCGAGATGCGCATCGAGCTGAAGTTCGAGGAAGTTGACCGCGGCAAGATCCAGCTCGGCCAGACGGTCCGGGTCCGCGTCGACGCCCTTCAGGACAGGGAATTCGACGCCGTGCTCGACTGGATCAGCCCGATCGCGTCGCTCAACTTCCGCGGCTTCGGCATGGCGAACGAGAAGCAGTTCCCCGCGCGGGCGACCCTCAAGCAGACCGACCCGCGCCTGCGGCCCGGCATGAGCGCCACCGGCATCGTGCTGATCGAGAGCCAGCCCAACGTCCTGCTCATCCCGGCCAAGGCGAGCTTCCTGCAAGGCGGCAAGCCCCACGTCTGGGTCCAGAAGGGCGTCGGCGCGTGGGAGGCGCGGCCGATCGAGGTCGGCAAGCGCAACGAAAACGACATCGTGGTCCTCAAGGGGCTTCGCGAGGGCGAGCGCATCGCGCTCGAAAACCCGGCCGAGGTGGCCAAACGGGCCAAGAAGCTATGACAGTGCGCGCCGCCGCACCGGCCCGCCGACGCGCGGGCGCGGACGCGGGCGGCGCTGATCGGGAAGCAAGACCATGAAAAAGGCCGTTACCAGAATTCTGTTGGTCGTCGCGGTACTCGCCGCCGGCTACGGCATTTACCGCTTCTTCCAGGGACTCCCGTCCAGGCAGCAGACCGTGCCGACCACGCGGGTCCGCCGCGGCGATGTCGTCGTGCGCAGCTTCGCCCGCGGAGAGCTCCGCGCCGTGCGGTCCGTGACGCTCACCGCCCCGAACCTGTTCGGCACGGTGCAGGTGACGAAGCTCGCGCCCATGGGCGCTTTGGCGCGCGAAAAGGACCTGATCGTCGAGTTCGACGATTCGGAAGTCCTGTCGCGGCTCGAGCAGCGCCAGCTGGAACTCGAGCAGGTGGACGAGCAGATCAAGAAGGCGCAAGCCGATCTCGCCATCCGCAACAACCAGGACCAGGTCGACCTGCTGCGCGCCCGCTATGCGGTGCGCCGCGCCGAACTCGAGGTCAAGAAGAACCCGCTGCTGCCCGCCATTGACCAGAAGAAGAATTTGCTGAACCTCGAAGAGGCGCAGCGGCGCCTGCGCCAGCTGGAAAGCGACATCAAGTCCAAGCAGGAGCAGGCGCTGGCCGAACTGAACGTCCTGCGCGAGCGCCGCAACCGCAACGTGCTCGACATCAACCGCGAGAAGCAGCGCCTGTTGCAGGTCAAGCTGCTGGCGCCGATCAGCGGGCTGGTCGCCATCAAGCAAAACCGTTCCGGCTTCTCCGGCATGTTCGGCACGCAGATTCCCGATATCCGCGAAGGCGACCAGGTGCAGCCCGGCATGCCCGTGGCCGAGATCCTCGATCTGTCCGAGCTGGAAGTGATCGCCCGCATCGGCGAGCTGGACCGGGCCAACCTGCACGAGGGCCAGGACGTGCTGATCCGGCTCGATGCGCTCGCCGGCAAGGTGTTCCACGGCAAGATCAAGTCGATGAGCGGCACAGCGAGCGCCAACGTGTTCAGCGCCGACCCCGGCAAGAAGTTCGACGTGCTGTTCTCGATCGACATGCGCGAGCTGCTCAGCGCGCTTGGCGCCAAGCCGGAGCAGATTGCCCGCATTCTTGCCACGGCGGAAGCCAACCGCAAGAAGCCGATCGCAACGCCCACGCTGTCGATGTTCGGCGGAATGCCGGACTTCGCCGCCATGGCGGCCGGCGTGGGCGGCATGCCTGGCGCGCCTGGGGGCGGCGCCACCATTTCCTTCCCCGGCGCGCAGATGCAGGGCGGCATGCCCGGCGCAATGGGCCAGATGCCCGGGGCCGGCGGCCCCGGCGGCGAGGGCCAGCCGCGCCGCTCCTTCGGGGGCGCGGGCGGCATGATGGGCGGCGGCATGATGTTCGGCGGCGCCCAGCTCAGCCCGGAACAGCAAAAGCAGTTTCAGGCCATCATGCAAAAGGCGCTCGGCGGAAAGAACTTGATGGAAATGTCGCCGGAAGAGCGCCGCGCGGTGTTTGAAAAGCTCCGCGAGGAGGCGAAGAAGGCCGGCATCGAACTGCCGCAGCGCGGCCAGCGCCAGCCCGGCCAAGGGCCAGGCGGCGCTCCCGCAGGCGCCCAGCCCGGAGGGGGGCAGCCCGGCGGGCCGGCTGTCGCGCAGGCGGGCGGCCCCGGCGAACGCGGCGCCCGCAACGGCGGCGGCATGCCTTCGCCCACCGGGCCGTTCTCCCAGAAAGACCTCGACGAGGCCAAGCTTCCGCCCCCGCCCGAGGCGAGCGACAACATGGAAATCCTGCTCCGGCCCGGCCTGCTGGCGGACGTGGAGATCATCGTCGAAAAGGTGCCCAACGCGATCTACGTCCCCAACCAGAGCATCTTCGAGAAGGACGGCAAGCCGGTCGTCTATGTGAAGGCAAAGGACCGCTTCGAGCCGCGCTTCATCCAGATCGCCAAGCGTTCGGAGACGGTTTCCATCATCGCGTCCGGCCTGAAGGACGGCGAAATCATCGCGCTCCAGGACCCGACCATCTCGCCGGAAGAGCGGAAGAAGAAACAGCAGGAAAAGAAACAGGGCGGCGGCGCGGCCGCCGTCATGCCGATGGGCTCGAAGGGGGGCCAGTAAGCCATGGTCGCGTTGCTTGAAGCTTACCTTCCTGAAATCTACATGGGGCTTTCGAGCCTCCTCGTTCACAAGCTCCGCACGCTGCTGACCATGCTCGGCATGATCTTCGGCGTCGGGGCCGTGGTGGCCATGCTGGCCATCACCGCGGGCGTCGAAAGGGAGATGCTGTCCTACATCGACCTGCTCGGCGTCAACAACATCATCATCGAGGCCAAGGAGGCGACCGACCGCACCGAGCTCCAGGCCCGCCGCGCCATCAGCCCCGGCATGACCTTCCGCGACTACCGCGCCATCCTCGAAAACACGCAGGGCATCGACAAGGCCACGCCGCGCAAGCGCTTCAAACCGACCAAGGTACTGCCGAAGACTTCGGCCGAGCCGCCCATGCTGATCGGCGTGGAGCCCTCCTACATGGACATCCAGAGCGTCCGCATGGTCGAGGGCCGCTTCTTCACCGAAGAGGAGAACGCCACCGCGGCGCCGGTCTGCGTGCTGGGCGAGTCGGCCAAGGTGAACCTGCTCGGCTACGAGCCGGCCGTCGGCAAGTACATCAAGATCAACGACGTCTGGCTCCAGGTGATCGGCGTCATGGCGCAGCAGGCCGGCGGCGACACCGACGTGGAGGGCGTCGAGATCCTGTCGCGCAACAACCTGGTGGTCAGCCCGCTGCGCACCGTCATGTTCCGCTTCGAGGACCAGAACAGCTTTCTGAAGGACGAAATCGACGGCATCTATCTCAAGGTGAAGCCCGGCGTGGACTCGGTGGAAACCGCCGCCGTCATCAATGCCATCCTGGCCGCCACCCACAAGGACGCGGGCGATTACAGCGTCACCGTGCCCGCCGGCCTGCTGGAGCAGAAGAAACGCACCAGCGACATCTTCAAGGTCGTCATGATCTGCATCGCCGGCATCAGCCTGCTGGTGGGCGGCATCGGCATCATGAACATCATGCTGGCCACCGTGCTCGAGCGCACGCGGGAAATCGGCATCCGCCGCGCCATCGGCGCCCGCCAATCCGACATCGTGCGCCAGTTCCTCACCGAAGCCGTCATGATCTCCATGATCGGAGGCCTGCTCGGCATTCTGTTCGGAGTCACCCTGGCCCAGATCATTGCCGCCGCCGCCGGCTGGTCCACGGTGGTGACCTTCACCTCCATCGCCGTCGCCTTCGGCGTCTCGGTCGGCATTGGATTGCTGTTTGGCATCTACCCTGCGGTACAGGCGGCCAAACTCGATCCGATCGAAGCCATCCGCTATGAGTAGTATCCGGAATTCCCAGGTCAAACCCATGCGCAGTCTTGCTGTCTTTCTCATCGCCACTCTTGTTGCGCCTGCGCAGCAGGCGCCTGTCTCCCCGGCGGCGCCCTCGCAACCGGCGCCCGTGCAGCCGGGCACGCCCGCTCCGGCGCAGCCGGCGCCGCAGCCGTCTGCCACGGCCCAGCCGCCCGTGGGCGCGGGCGCGGACGCCCGCATGAACTTCGCCGTCCAGGACGCTTCCGCGCCGTGGGCCGGCTCCGGGGCGTGGATGCGCCGCATCTTTTCCCCCGGCGACACGCGCGTCACCATCCAGCCCCCCGTCCGGCTCAAGGATTATGTTGTGGACGGCAAGCTGGTTCTTTCGCTGAAGAACTATCTCGATCTCGTGCTGGCCAACAACACCGACATCGCCATCCAGCGGCTTTCCATCGAGGTGCCGAAAAACGCCATCCAGCGCGCCTTCTCCATCTTCGACCCGACGGTCACGTCGAACTTCAACGCGACGCGCTCCAATCAGCCCGCGATCAACCAGCTCCAGGGCGCCAACGTCGTCAGCCAGCTCAACCAGCCGCTGAACACGCGCTTCCAGCAGCTGCTGCCGACCTCCACCACCGTGTTCACGCAGCTGAACTGGTCGAAGCTGTCCACCAACGACCAGTTCGCCATTTACAACCCCGCCTACACGACCACCTGGCAGATGGGCTTCACCCAGCCGCTGTGGCGCGGCCGCGGCCCGTATATCACGAAGATCGGGATCACCATCGCCCGCGCTGCCAAACGGCAGCAGGATTACAACGTGCGCGACGCCATCATGCGGCTGCTGGTCACCGCCGAGCAGGCCTACTGGGACGTGGTCAGCGCGCGGGAGAACCTCAAGGTGAACCAGGAAGCCCTGAAACTCGCCGAGGCCGCGCTCGAGCGCACCAACCGCGAGATCGAGCTCGGCGCCACCAGCGAACTGGAACGCTTCCAGCCCGAACAGAACGCGGCCACGGCGCGCATCAACGTCACCCGCACCGAATATCAGCTCCGGGCCTTTGAAGACGCCCTGCGCCGCCAGATCGGCGCCGACCTCGACCCCGACGTCCGCGACCTGCCGATCGTGTTGACCGAAGACGTCACGAAGCTTCCCGAACCGGTCCTGTACGACCGCGAACAGCTCGTCCGGACGGCGCTCGAAAACCGCCCCGACATCAAGGCCCAGAAGATCGCGCTCGACGTCAACGACCTGCAAATCAGAAACGCGTTGAACTCGATCAAGCCGCTGTTCAACCTCACCGGATCCTACCAGACGTTCGGCCGCGGAGGTCCGGGCTTCACCCGCGTCGGGGGCGCGCCCGTCTTCGTCCCTGGCAACGCCTGGGATGCGTGGAGCATGATGTTCGGCTTCAACTACAACACGTTTTCCTTCGGCCTCCAGCTCCAGTTGCCCTTGCGCGACCGCGCCGGCTCGGCCAACCTCGCCGACGCCGTCGTCAACAAGCGCCTGGCCGCGCTGCGCGAGCGCTCGCTCGAGCAGCAGATCCGGCAGGAGGTGCTGAACGCGATCACCAACGTGGAGAGCAGCCGCGAGGGCGTGCGCCTGGCGCAAATCGCCGTCGACTACGCCCGGAAGCGCGTCGAGGCCGACCAGAAGCGCTACGACCTCGGCGTCATCAACATCTTCTTCCTGCTCTCGGCCCAGAACGATCTCGCCACCGCCCAGTCGAACCTCGTCAACCAGACGGTCAACTACAGGCGAAACCTGCTCATTCTTCAGCAGCGGCTCGGCACGCTGTTCGACGACCGCGGCATCGTCATCGACTGAGCGCGCAGAACCCCTAAGATGGAAAGGCGGGCCCGCTCACGGCGCCCGCCTTTTTCCGCATGGGCCGCATCCACGTTCTCAGCGACCAGGTCACCAACAAGATCGCCGCCGGAGAGGTGGTCGAACGTCCGGCTTCCGTGGTGAAGGAGCTGCTCGAGAACTCGCTCGACGCCGGCGCTGACGACATCCGCGTGGAAGCCGAAGGCGGCGGCCGGCGCCTGATCCGCGTCGCCGACAACGGCTGCGGCATGCTGCGCGACGATGCGTTGCTTGCGCTGGAGCGGCACGCCACCTCGAAGATCTCGCGCGTCGAGGAGCTGGAATCCATCGCCACGCTGGGGTTCCGCGGCGAGGCCTTGCCTTCCATCGCCAGCGTCTCCCGCATGGTCATCGAGACCCGCGCGGCGGAAGAGCCCTCCGGCGCGCGCGTGGAGGTCGCCGGCGGGCGCATCCTGTCCGTCAGCGAATGCGTCCGCCCGCCCGGCACCACCGTCACCGTGCGCGACCTGTTTTTCAACGTCCCCGCGCGCCGCAAGTTCCTGCGCACCGAACAGACCGAGCTGGCCCACATCGCCTCGCTCGTCACCCACTACTCGCTCGCGCACCCTTCAAAGAGTTTCGAGCTGGTGCATGAGGGGCGGCAATTGTTGTCGGCCTCCCCTGTGGCCACCGCGGCCGAGCGCGTCTTCCAGGTTTTCGGCGCCGAGACGCTCGACGAGCTGGTCGAAATCGCGCCGCGGAGCGCGCAGGAGGGCCGCTTCACCCTCTCCGGCTTCATCTCGCGCCCCCAGGTGCAGAAGACCAACCGCAATTCCATCTACCTGTTCGTCAACCGGCGCCTCATCCGCGACCGCCTGTTGCTGCACGCCATCACCGCGGCCTACGCCAACCTGATGCCGCCCTCGGCCTTTCCCTTCGCGCTGCTGTTCATCGACTGCGACCCGGCCGAAGTGGACGTCAACGTGCATCCTTCCAAGACCGAGGTGCGATTCCGCGCCGCCAGCTTCGTCCACGATTTTGTGCGCGACACGCTGCGGGAAACGCTGGTCGCTTCGCGGCCCGCGCCGTCGGCGCCGCTGCCTTCCCCGCCCGCAACGGCCACGCCGCAGCCCGGCGCGCGCCTGCCGTATTCCGAATTCACGCAGGCCCTGGAGGACTTCCGCTTCGCGGGCATCCAGCCCGAATCGCCGCGTTCCGTGCTCCCGGACCTGGAGCTCGCGCCGCCTCCCGCGCCGCAGCCGCGCCTCGATCTGCAACCGGCCGCGGCCGTTGCGCCGCCGGCCCCGCAGCCGCCCGCCCCTCCCGCCGGCGGCGCCTGGCCCGGAGAGCAAACCCGGCCTGAGCCGCCAGCCGGAGCGCAGCGCCAGGCCGCCTTCGCGCCCAGGATTCCGGACACCCACAGCGCGCTTCCCTCGGGGCTGGTCCTCGACCCGCCTTCCTCGATGGCCTCGCTCGCCGACGTCCGCATCCTCGGCCAGCTCCACGAGAGCTTCATCATCGCCGCCGGGCCTGACGGCCTCTGGATCATCGACCAGCACGTCGCGCACGAGCGCATTCTGTTCGAGAAATTCCTGGACCGTCTTTCGCAAGGCCGGGTGGAGCAGCAGAGGCTCCTGCTGCCGCTGATCGTCACGCTGACGCCGGCGCAGGAGGCCGACTATGAGCGCATCGCCGAGGAGCTGGCCCGCGCAGGCTTTGAAACCGAGCCCTTCGGCCGCCGCACCATCGCCGTGAAAGCCGCTCCCGCCGACCTGCCGCATTCGGCGATCGAGCAGGTGCTGTTCGAGATTCTCGAGATCGCGGACTCGCAGGACCGCCGCTTTACCCCCGGAGACTTCCGCGCGGCCATGGCCGCGTCGATGGCCTGCCGCGCCGCCATCAAGATCAACACGCGGCTTGAGCCGGAGAAGATGGAATGGCTCGTGCGCCAGCTGGCTCTGACGCGCTACCCGATGAGCTGCCCACACGGCCGGCCGGTGGCGTTGCGCTACTCGAACCGCGACATCCTGCGCAGCTTCCACCGGATCTGAACCGAATGGCGCGCCTCCGGCGCACCCTTCCTTTCAGAACACGAAGCGGAGACCGAACTGAAAGACGCGGCCGTCGTTGAGCGTGTTGGTGATCTTTCCGAAGGCGGGCGAGGAAAGATTGCGCTGCGGCTCGTCAAACTGGGGCGTGTTGGACAGGTTGTACGACTCGGCCCGCCATTGCAGCACCCGCTCGTTGGGCAGCCGGAACTGGCGCGCAACGGCCGCGTTCCAGTTCCAGATCGGCGCCTTGCGGAACGTCCCGCGCCCAAGGTTGCCCGCGCGCTGGCCTGGAGCGATGAAGGCGAAACGGCTGCGGGCCAGGATGCGGGGCGCCGTGTCCGGGTGGCCGATGGTCTTGCCGAGGATCGACGGGTCGACGATGTTCGGCCGGTCGCCGGGGCCGCCGTCCACGTTGCCGAAGCCCGGCGCGTCGCTGCCGACATAGAGCGTCAGCGGAGTGCCCTTCTTCCACATGTGGGAGCCGGACACCTGCCACCCTCCAGCCAGAATCCGCAGCGCGCGGCCCGCGCGCGGCGCGGGGATTTCGTAGGTGTAATTCCACAGCAGGCTGTGGGGGGAATCGAAGTTCGACAATCCTTTCTTGTCGCCGAAGGAGTCGTACTGCCACTGGCTCCGCATGGAGATGACGTCGCGCGCGGCGGCCGTGGTGGCAAAGTCCGGCCCCTGGTCGATCGCCTTGGAAAACGTGTAGACGGCCGAGACGAGCAGCCCGCGCCACAAAGGCAGATCATACTGCGCCTGGCCGGCGTCGAAATACGCGATGCCCCCGTTGACGATGGTGCGCGTGTCGTAATACCGGGGGTCGGGACGTCGCTCGTTCACGTTCCCGGTGGTGAGCGGCATTCCGGCAACGGGTTCGGCGCGGTTCATCGCGTAGGCGTTCAGCAGCTTGATGGTGCGGCTGCCGATGTAGTTCAGACGCAGAACGCCCGCGGCGAGGCGGCGCTCCAGCGAGAGCGAATACATGTGCGAGTACGGCGAGCAGAGATCCGGGCTGAGCCACGTGGGCGAGTAGCGGGCGTCAGGGCGGATGTCGACGCCGCGCAACGGGTCGGCAAGGTAAGGATCCGGGACCATCACGTACAGCACGTGCGGCGGGTTCAGGCGGATTTGCTGGTAGGTGACGGCGGGAATCGTGGAGAACGTGGTCGTATAGCCGGCGCGGACCACCCAGCCGCGGCCTGCCTGCCAGGCGAGCCCGAGCTGCGGGCTGAAATTGTTGGCATCCGTGCCGTAGGGAATGTTCTCGTAGCGGTGGACTTCGACGGGGCGCGAGTCGGCCATATAGCGCAGGCCCCAGGTGACGGTCAGCCGCGGATGGGCCTTCCACTGGTCGCCGGCGAACAGGGCGACGGTCCAGTTGCGGTAGCCGCGGTCGATCTGGCCGAGGGCCGCCTCGTACAGCAGCGGCAGGCCGAGAAGGAAGTTTTCGATCGACGTGCGCCCGCGAGTGGCGCCGAACTGGAAATAGCCCCGGCCGTTGTAGGTCTCGCGGCCGTTGAGCTGGAAGCGGGCGAACTCGCCCCCGGCGGTGAGCTGGTGGCGCCCGCCGCCGGCGATGCGCCGCCAGAGGCCGCCGTAGCGGAACGTGTTGGTGGCGCGCTCGATGGGGAAGTAGGAGTCCGGGCCGAGCTCTTCAATGGCGTAGCCGAAGCGGACCCGCGGCCCCACCGCGTTCGGCTCCGGCACGAGGTCGGTGCGGTTGCGCTGGAAGGAGGCGCCAAGGGACCACTCGGAGACGGGGGACAGCACGCGCCTCCAGGCCAGCCGCGCGCGGTGCGTGTGAATGGCCGTGTCCGGGTTCTGGCCCGCCACGAACTGGAAGGCGAGAATGCGCTGGCGGTCGATGGAGTGCGAGAGGAAAAGCTGGTCGCGGGCGCCCAGGCTGCGGTCGAGCCGCACAGTGCCGCTGAGCGCGTCAATGCGCTGCGGCGAGTTGGTATTCAGGGCGCGAGGATCGAAGTCGGGGCGGTTCGGGGCGGTCCTGGGGTAGGCGTCGAGGAAGCGCTGGATCACGGCGCGCACAGCCGGGTCGGCGGCAAGCGGCGTGCGCTCCTCGGGCAGAGGCACAAGGACGTTGCCGTTGACCATGCCGCGGATGTCCCGCTGCGAGTAAACGGCCGTCATGGCGCCGATGAACGGCAGCTTGCCGGCCAGCCGCCCGTCATAGAAATTCCGGTGGGAGGGCTTCACCGGGCCGACCTGGAAAAACGTGCGGGCGTTGAACACGCTGTTTTGATGCCCGAAGCCGGCTTCGCCGTGCCAGCCTGCGAGAGGCGCCGCGGGCCGCAGCAGCAGCGGCTCGGAGGGCGGCTGGCCGTGCTCGGCCGCGTAATAGGACGACTCGGGCGAGAACGTGGTGATGGAGGTTGGCCGGGAGCCGAGGCGGATGTTGGCTTCCTTGATGGCGTTGGTGTCGATCAGATAGACGATGACGTTCTCGTTGCGCTGGGCGGCGGCGCCGAGCCGCGGGGCCGCGGCGCGGGCGCCCGCGGGCGCAGACGGGGCAGGGGCCGGCGCGGCTTCCGCAGCAGCGGGCGAGGCAGCGGGGGTCGAAGCCTCAGCACTCTCCGCAGGCTGACCCGCCGGAGCGGCCGGCGGCTCCGGCAACAGAACGAGGGCCAGAAAAAGAACCGGAAAAACCACTCTTCTCCCTATGTTACTGACATTTCAGCGAGTCCGGCGAGGGAATTTCCTCAATGATTCTTCATATTCCCTGCCGCGGCTTGTGCGCACGGTTTATTCTTTCTTCACGAGCGAGCGAAGAGCGCGCCAGGCCGACTCCTGGTATTCGAGTTTCAGCCTTTCCTGCCCTTCCAGGCGGACCTCGCCGGGCCGCGGGCCCTCCCGCCGGAGACAGCGGCCAAGCAGCGCCGTTGCCGTGGCATCGCTGCCGCTGCGGAGGCAGAGGCGGAACTGTTCAGCCGCTTCATCGAAGCGCCCGGAGCGCCACAGGGCGTAGCCGAGGTTGAAGGCGATGTCGGGGTCGCCGGGGTTGGCCTCGGCGGCGGAGCGAAGAATGTCGGCTGCGGAGGGATCGTTCAGGCGGAGCAGGACCGCGCCGAGGTTGTTCAGCACCTCGGGCAGGGGCGCAGCCGCGGCCAGCCGGCGCAGCGCCTGCGCGGCGGCCGCGAACTCCCCGGTCCTGTGACGGCAATAGCCGAGGAAAAACAGCGCCTCGCGGGAATGGATGTCGGCGGAAGCGACCCGCTCAAACCACGACGCAGCCGCCGAATAATTCCGGAATACGAACAAATTGAGGCGGCCCAATTGATACAATGCGGGCGAAAAATCCGGGGCGAGCCGCGCCGCCGTGGCAAGAAATTTGTGCCGGATTTCCGGATTTTCCGCGCGCAAACCCCGCGCGTAATTTTCCAGCGCGTCGAGCCGCACCATGGGATGATTCCGGGCGAATTCTTCCTCCGCCGTCAGGGATTGCGGCTGGAGGGCGCGCAGCGCCTGCCAGGCGAGCGACGTCTGGGCGGCCGACAGCTCGGCAAGCGGCTTCTCGACCAGAAAATCGCCGCGGCGGCGGAGGCGCCGTGCATCGAGAAGATGGGCGGTGACGAGAAGACGCGCGCCGGCTTCCGGCTTGCCCGGAACCGGACGGAGCTCGAAGGCGCCGTAAAGGACAAGGTCCGCATTGGCCTGGACAGCCGCCTCGATGGCGGAGGCGCGCGTGATGACGGCGTAGCGGCGAAGGCTCAGCTCCTGCATCGCCTGGTCGCGCTCCTCAGGCGGGACGACCTCGATGCCCTCCGCCGCCAGGTTCTCGATGAGGATTTCGCTGATGGAATCGCCGATCCAGTCAAGCTGGCGGTTCCCGCCGGCGTTGGAAAAGGGCAGAATGAGCAGGGACTCGGGCGGAGCGGCTGCTGCCGCCGAGCAGGCAAGCACGCAGGCCAGCATGGCACAGGCCGGGGCGAAGCGGAACGCCGGCGCCGGGAAATGCAGGAACAAGGCCCTCCCTGCGCGGGCGCCGAAGAGACGAAGGGCGGGAAGCCTCGAAGCATCCCGCCCTTCAACGATCACGGCGCGACCCGGGTCAGGAACCGGACTCTTCCTCTTCGCGGCCTTCGCGGATCGCCTTGAGCCGCTCTTCGCGCCTCCTGGCGCGCTCCTCGGCGCGCTTGATCAGCTGCGCGCCGACCAGCTGGAGGATGGCCAGTTCCGCCCCGTCGCCCTTGCGCCAGCCGACGCGGATGATCTGCGAGTAGCCGCCGTTGCGCTGGGCGAACCGCGGCGCGATCTTGTCGAACAGCTTCTTCACCGAGGAGGGCGTCAGCAGGAAGCGCGCCGCCTGGCGGCGTGCGTGGAGGGTGTCCTGCTTGCCCAAGGTGATCATCTTGTCGAGGAGCGGCTTGGCCGCTTTCGCTTTGGGAACGGTGGTGATGATGCGCTCGCCCTCGCTCTCGATCACGCTGGTGACCAGATTCCGCAGCAAGGCGCGGCGGGCGCTCATGTCACGCTTCAGCTTGAATCCTGCTCGTTTGTGCCTCATATCTCGTCTTCTTCCTTGTGGCGGCCGCGCCGGCGGCGGCCGGCGCTATTCGCTCATCTCCTGGGGCTCGATGCCGCCGGGCACGACCGGGTTGCCGGAGGGATCGAGGAGCCGCCCCTGGCTGTCGATCTTCATGCCGAAGGAGAGGCCGAGCCCGGCCAGAATTTCCTTGATCTCGCTCAGCGACTTGCGACCGAAATTCTTGGCGCGCAGCATTTCGGCTTCGGTTTTCTGCACCAGGTCGCCGATGGTCTGGATGTTGGCGTTCTTCAGGCAGTTGTAGGAACGAACGCTCAGCTCGAGCTCTTCGACCGAGCGGTTGAGGATGTCGTAGAGGGCGCCGGCCGGACGCTGCACGGCCTCTTCGGCGGCCTCGGGGGTCTCCTCGAAGTTGATGAAGATGGCCATGTGGTCCTTCAGCAGCTTGGCGGCCATGCCGATGGCGTCCTGGGGGCTGACGGCGCCGTTGGTCCAGACCTCGAGGATGAGCTTGTCGAAGTCGGTCATCTGGCCGAGCCGCGCCGCCTCGACGGTGTACTTGACCTTGCGGACGGGCGAATGCACGCTGTCGATGGGGATGTAGCGGAGCGGGAGATCCTCGTCGAAGTTGCGGTCGCGGCTCACGTAGCCGCGGGCCTTCTTGAGCCGCATCTCGATGTGCAGCGAGCCGCCCGGGCTGACGGTGGCGATGTGGACGTTGCGGTCGAGCACTTCGACATCCGGCCCGGTTTCGATCATCGCCGAAGTGACTTCGCCGGGCTGGTCGGCATGAAGGGTCAGGGTCTTCACGCCGTCATCCGCCATCTTGAACGGGATCTGTTTGAGGTTCAGGATGATGTCGGTGGCGTCTTCCACCACGCCGGGGATGGGGCTGAATTCATGCTCGACGCCCTCGATGCGGACGGCCGTAATGGCCGCCCCCTCGATGGAGCTGAGCAGAATGCGCCGCAGCGCATTGCCGATGGTGGTCCCGAAACCGCGCTCGTAGGGCTGGGCGGTGAACATGCCGTACCTGTCGGTGAGGGTCTCGGTGTTGGCGACCAGCCGCTTGGGTTTCTGGAAATTCTTGAACATCAGCACGCTCCTCTTACTTCGAATAGAGCTCGACGATCATCTGCTCTTCGAGCTTGATTTGCACCAGATCCTCGCGGGCCGGCTGCGTCAGGATCCTGGCCTTCAGGCCTTCCCGGTCCACTTCAATCCAGTTGGGCGCAGGCAGGTGGGCCGTGGCCTCCAGCGAGCCGAGAATGGCCGGGTTGTTCCGGCTCTTCTCGCGCACCTCGACGACGTCGCCGGGGCGCAGCAGATAGGAGGGGATGTCGACCTTGCGCCCGTTGACGGCGATGTGGCCGTGGCGAACGAGCTGCCGCGCCATGGCCCGGGATGCGCCGAAGCCCGAGCGGAACACCACGTTGTCCAGCCGCCGCTCCAGCATGTTGAGCAGCGTCGCGCCGGTGACGCCCTTCATGCGCGAGGCCTTCTCGAACAAATTGCGGAACTGGGTTTCGGTGAGTCCGTAGTACCGCTTCGCCTTCTGCTTCTCGCGCAATTGCAGGCCGTAGCCCACGATCTTCGGCCGCCGGTCCCTGCCATGCTGGCCGGGAGGCGCGTTGCGGGTTTCAATGGCGCACTTCGGGCTGTAGCAGCGGGCGCCTTTCAGGAACAGTTTCATTCCTTCTCGTCTGCACAGGCGGCAGACCGGACCAGTGTATCGAGCCAATGGACCTCCTTCGTTCTCTCTGAACCGAGGTGCAGTTTACGGCAGCCTGGCGGCTGCTTTCTTCCTGCTTTCTGCCGGGCGGCTCGCGCCGCCCGCCGACGCCGCAGCGTCCGTAAAAAAACCCTGCCTGGAGCGCGCGGCGGCGCAAAGCCGCGGCCGCGCCCCGTGAATCAAAACCAGGCCGCCGGCATCACACGCGCCGCCGTTTCGGCGGGCGGCATCCGTTATGCGGAATCGGGGTGACGTCCTTGATGACCTTGACGTCCATGCCGGCCGTGGCGAGAGCCCGGATGGCGGACTCGCGGCCGGAGCCGGGCCCGGCCACGCGCACTTCCACCTGCCGCATGCCGGCCTCCTTCGCCTTGTTGGCGGCGGTGAGAGAGGCCTGCTGCGCGGCGAACGGCGTGCCCTTGCGCGAGCCCCGGAAGCCGAGCGAGCCGGCGCTCGACCAGGCGATGGTGTTGCCGGCCGGGTCGGTGAAGGTGACGATAGTGTTGTTGAACGTCGCCTGGATATGGCAAATGCCCGCAGGAACGTTCTTCTTTTCTTTCTTCTTGAACGACTTTTTCTTGCCAGCCTTGGGTTGCTGCTTCGCCATCTGAGTCGGTGTTCTCCCTCGCGAGTCTTACTTGCCGGCCTTCTTCTTGTTGGCGACGGTCCCGCGGCGTGGCCCCTTGCGGGTGCGCGCGTTGGTGTGGGTGCGCTGGCCGCGGACCGGGAGGCCGCGGCGGTGGCGCAATCCGCGGTAGGAGCCCATCTCGATCAGCCGCTTGATGCTCATCGAGATTTCCTTGCGCAGATCGCCCTCGACAGCGCCTTCCTCTTCAATGATCTGGCGGAGGCGCGTGACCTCCTCGTCGCTCAGTTCGCCGATCTTCTTGTTGAAGTCGATGCCTGCGCGGTACAGGATCGACTGGGCGCGGCTCCGCCCGATGCCGTAAATGTAGGTGAGACCGATCTCGGCCCTTTTCCGGGCCGGAAGATCCACGCCTGCGATTCTTGCCATACGTCCTGCCTCCTGCTAGCCCTGCCGCTGCTTGTGCTTCGGATTCTTGCAGATCACCCGCACGACCCCGTGGCGGTGGATGATCTTGCACTTGTCACAGATTTTCTTGACCGATGCCCGGACTTTCATGACTTGCCTCTGTTATGAGAACCCTTTCCCGCCCGCCGCTCAGCGGCGCGGCAAAACCTTTACCACGCGGCCCCGGCCCGGGTCGGAAGCCGAAAGCTCGACTTCCACACGGTCCCGCAGCCGAAGCCGCTCAAAACCCCGTTTCACCGCGGGCGCCAGATGGGCGACCACCACGCGGTGATCCTCCAGCCTGACCTTGTAGGTCAGCGCCGGCAAAATCTCTATCACTTCCCCGCCGGCGGCTTGTGCGCCGGCTTTCTTTTCCGTCACGGCCGCGTCAACACCCACGGACCGTTGGACGTCACCGCGACGGTGTGTTCGAAGTGGGCGGCCAGGCTGCCGTCCCTCGTCACCGCCGTCCAGCGGTCGTCCAATACCTTCGTTTCCGGCCGGCCGGCGTTCACCATCGGCTCGATGGCGAGAACCATGCCCTCCTTGAGGCGCGGGTTCTCGTTGCGCCGGTCGACATAATTCGGCACCTGCGGCTCCTCATGGAGCGCCGCCCCGATGCCGTGGCCGACAAATTCCCGCACCACCGAAAACCCGTTCTGCGTCACATGCCGTTCGATGGCGCCGCAGACGTCGAACAGGCGGTTTCCCGCCTTCATCTGCGCGATCGCCAGCTCCAGGGCCTCCTCGGTGACCCGAAGCAGCCGCTGCGTCTCCTCGCTGACCTTGCCCACCGGCACCGTGATCGCCGAATCTCCGTAGTAGCCGTCCACGGCGACGCCCGTGTCGATGGAGACGATGTCGCCTTCCTTCAACACCCGCTTCGCAGAGGGCATGCCGTGCACCACTTCCTCGTTGACCGACGTGCAGAGCACGAACGGATACCGCCCGCCCGCCGCCGGAACGTAATATCCCTTGAACGCGGGCCTGGCGCCGGCTTCCCGGATCATCCGTTCCGCCTCGGCCTCAAGATCGAGCGTGGTGATGCCCGGGCGAACCATCTCCTTGAGCCTCTGAAGGATCTGGTACACGATCAGGCCCGCCTTGCGCATCTTGTCCAGCTCGGCCGGACTTTTCCGGATGATCATTTCAGTTTCAGCAAACCCCGGATCCTGTCAAAGATCTCTTCCGGGCTCCCGTCGCTGCCGTCCACTTCGTACAACGGACTGCCGCGGTCCCTGTAAAAATCGAGCAGGGGCCGGGTCAGCCGTTCATAAGCTTCCAGCCGCTCGCGGATCACCGACTCCCGGTCATCGTCGCGGATCACCAGGCGCGCGCCGTCCCGGTCGCAAACATCAGGCTGGCGGGGTGGGTTTGACGTCAGACTGTAGAGAGTCCCGCACACCGGGCAGACTCGACGGCCCGCAATCCGCGCGATAACTTTAGTGTAATCCACCTTCAAGTGAATTACCAAGTGCCGGTAGCCGCGCCCGCCGAGCAGGCGGTCCAGTTCTTCGGCCTGCGGCAGCGTGCGCGGGTAGCCGTCCAGGATGAAACCCCGGCGGCAATCCGGCTGGGCGATGCGGTCCGCCACCAGGCGGTTCACCGCTTCATCGGGAACCAGCCGCCCGGCCTGCATGATTTCCTTCACCTCCAGACCGAGCGCGTCCCCGCTGGCGATCCGCTCGCGGAGCATGTCCCCGGTGGAGATGTGCGGCACGCCCAGAGCCGCCTTCAGCAGCTTCGCCTGCGTCCCTTTGCCCGACCCCGGCGGGCCGAACAGGATGATCGCCGCCGGCTGCCAATCCGAAGCGCCTTGCTCCGGCGCCACCTGCTTTTGTGATTCTTCCATCAGGCTCCGCGCGCGGCCCGCTCCACCGCCGGCGGCGCGGCCGCGGTCCTCGACATGGAGGACCTTCCTCCAGTCTTAAAACATCAGAACGAGCTTCGCCGGCCGCGAATCCTTCCGGCCCGCGGCGTAAATCCGTCGTAATGGCGCATGATCAGCTGCGCCTCCACCTGGTTCACCGTGTCCATGGCCACGCCCACCACGATCAGCAGCGAAGTGCCGCCGAAGTAGAACGTCACCCCGAGGCCGTCGAGCAGCCAGCGCGGGAAGTGCGCGTCAATCCAGTTGCCGAGCGCCGCCGGCGGCAGGTGCTGCAACTTGAGCCCGCCGATCATGATTTCCGGGATCAGCGCCAGCACGGCCAGATACAGGCCGCCGACCACGGTGATCCGGGTAAGAATCCGGTTGATATATTCCGCGGTGTTGCGTCCCGGGCGGATGCCGGGGATGAAGCCGCCGTACTTGCGCATGTTGTCGGCGGCTTCGTTCGGGTTGAAAATGATGCTGACGTAGAAGAACGAGAAGAAGATGATCAGCACAATGAACAGCAGCACATAGGGCGGCTCGCCCGGCCGCAGCGCGCTCAGCATGCCGGTGAGCCACTTGCTGTTGGCGACGAAAGGCAGCCCCTGGAGCGTGGCCGGGAAAGCCAGCAGCGAGGAGGCGAAAATGATGGGGATGACGCCGCCGGCGTTCACCTTGAGCGGCATGTGCGTGGACTGCCCGCCCATCATGCGGCGGCCGACGACGCGCTTGGCGTACTGCACCGGAATGCGGCGCTCGCCGCGCTCCACCAGCACGATGAAAGCCACCACCAGCACCATGATGGCGAGGATGATGATGAGCTGAAGCGGGTTCCAGACGTTGGTGACGAAGGTGTTCTGGTAAATGTTGGCCACGGCGGCGGGCAGGCCGGCGACGATGCCGGCGAAAATGATCAGCGACATGCCGTTGCCGACGCCGCGCTCGGTGATCTGCTCGCCCAGCCACATGATGAACGCCGTGCCGGTGGTGAGCGTCAGCATGGTGAGCGCGACGAAGCCGAACCCCGGGTTGAGCACGAAATCGCCCTGGCGTTGCAGCGCCGTGGCGATGAACAGCGACTGCATCAGCGACAGGCCGACGGTGAGATACCGGGTCCACTGCGTGATCTTGCGGCGGCCGAGCTCGCCCTCCTTCTGCAACTTCTCGAGCGTCGGCACGACGACGGTGAGCAGCTGGAGCACGATCGACGCCGTGATGTAGGGCATGATGCCGAGGGCGAAGATCGTCAGCCGTCGGAACTGGCCGCCGGAGAACAGGTCGAGAAAGCCGAACAGCGTACCCTGGTTGCGCCGGAAAAACTCCTCAAACCGGATGGCGTCGACGCCGGGAATCGGAATCGCCGCCCCCAGCCGGTACACGGCGAGCAGGCCCAGCGTGAACAGGACGCGCTGGCGCAGTTCCGGAATCCGGAACACATTGGCCAGAGCTTCAAAGAATTTCTGCATGGCTCATCCACGGGATGACGCCTCCGGCACGGCAGCCGCCGGCCGGGCGCGCCGCTATTTCTTTTCTTCCTTCGGCCCGCGCTTCGGCAACCCGAGCGCCGTGGCCGTGCCGCCGGCAGCCTCGATCTTGCGCACCGCGGTCTCCGAGAACAGATGCGCGGTTACCGAGATCTTGCGTGTCAGCTCGCCGTTGCCGAGCACCTTGAGGCCGTCGCCAAGCTTCCGGATCACGCCCTGCTCGAGCAGCGACTCCGGGGTGAAGGTGTCGCCGGGGAGCTTTTCGAGCTGGCCCACATTGACGATGGCGAAATGCTTCTTGAACAGGGCGTTGGAAAATCCGCGCTTGGGCAGGCGGCGGTGCAGCGGCATCTGGCCGCCTTCAAACCCGCGCATGTGGCCGTAGCCGGTGATCGACTTCTGGCCCTTCATGCCGCGGCCGGCCGTCTTGCCGCGCCCCGATCCCATGCCGCGGCCGACGCGGCGCTGCTGCTTCACCTGGCCCTTGGGCGGCTTGAGATTGCTGAGGTTCATGCCGATTTCCTTTCTCCCGCGCCTTCGCCCACGATCTCCAGGTACAGGGGCGCCTTCGCCACCATGCCGCGGAAGGCCGGCGTGTCGGGCTTCTCCACCACCTGGTTCAGCTTGCGGAGCCCCAGTGCGCGGACGATTTTCTTGTGACTCGGATGAGCGCCGATGGTGCTGCGCTTGAGCCGGATCTTCACAGTCGCCTCCGCCATATTACAGATTCTCCGGTTGGATGCCGCGCAGCGCGGCCACCTCCGCCTTGTTGCGGAGCTGGTCGAGCGCGTTGATGGTCGCCTTGACGACGTTATGGGGGTTGGTGGTGCCGAGCGACTTGGTGAGCACGTTGCTGATGCCCGCGGCTTCAATCACGGCGCGAACCGGGCCGCCGGCAATGACGCCGGTGCCGTCGGGGGCGGGCTTCAGCAACACCGCGCCGGCGCCGAAGCGGCCGAGCGACAGGTGCGGGATCGTCGTGCCGAGCGTGTTGACCTGGCGCAGGTTCTTCTTGGCCGCCTCGATCGCCTTCTTGATGGCGGCGGGCACTTCCTTGGCCTTGCCCTTGCCATAGCCGACGACTTTCTGCTCGGGGTCGCCGACCACCACGAGCGCCGAGAAACTGAGGTTCTTGCCGCCCTTCACCACCTTGGTGACGCGGTTGATGCTGACGACCTGCTCTTTCAGGTTGAGCGTCTTCGGGTCGATCCGTTTTGCGCGATTCGGTGTCATTGTCAGAACTCCAGTCCCGCCTCGCGGGCGGCGTCGGCCAGCGCCTTGACGCGGCCGTGGTAGAGGTAGCCGCCGCGGTCGAAGACCACCCGCGTGATGCCCTTTTCGCGGGCCCGCTCGGCGATGAGCCGGCCGATCTCCTTCGCCCCGGCGATGTTGCCCCCGCTCGCCGTGGCGCCCTTCTCGTTGCTCGACGCCGACACGAGCGTCCGACCGGCGCGGTCGTCGATGATCTGCGCGTAGATGTGCTTCAGGCTGCGGAACACGGCCAGCCGCGGCCGCTCCGGGGTGCCCTTCACCCTGCGCCGGATGCGGAAGTGGATCCGCCGGCGGCGTGCGTCTTTGTCAACTGAGCGCTTCATATCTCTTCCTCAAACCCCCGCCATTACTTGCCGCCCGCGCCGGTCTTGCCGACCTTCTTGCGCAGGACTTCGCCCGTGTAGCGGATGCCCTTCTGCTTGTAAGGCTCCGGCGGACGCAGGCTGCGGATGTTGGCCGCCACCTGGCCGAGCAACTGCTTGTCGATGCCGCTGAGCACGATGTGGGTGTTCTTCTCCACCTTGCACTCGATGCCCTGCGGCAGCATGAACTCGATCGGGTGCGAATAGCCCAGCGAGAAGATGATCACGTTGCCCTTGACCTCGGCGCGGTAGCCGATGCCGACGATGTCGAGCTCGCGCGTGAAGCCCTGGCTGACGCCCGTGACGGCGTTGGCCGCCAGCGCCCGCGTGAGCCCGTGCAGCGCGGCGTACTGGTCGCCGTCGCGCTTCACCTCGAGAAACCCGTCGTTCTTCTCGACCCGGATGCCTTTCGGCACCGGCACCGTGAGCTTGCCCTTCGGTCCTTCGACGAGCAGCTGTTCGCCGATCTGCACCTTCACCCCCGCCGGCAGCGGGATCGGTTTCTTTCCGACTCTTGACATCTCTTGACTCCAGTCCGCTTTCCAGGAAACCTGTGGATTTCCAGACCTGAATTCAGTTCACGCCGCTAGTAGACCCGGCACAGGAGCTCGCCGCCCACGTTCTGCTTGCGGGCTTCCCTGCCGGTCATGACCCCTTTCGGGGTGGTGAGAATGTTGATGCCCAGGCCGCCGAGCACCTTGGGGATCTCCTTGCTGCCGACGTAAACGCGGCAGCCCGGCTTGGAGACGCGCTCGAGGTTGGAGATGACCGGCGCCCCTTTCTCGTCGTACTTGAGGTAGACGCGGATGGCCTTGTGGCTGCCTTCGTCGACGATCTTGTAATTCAGGATGTAGCCCTCATCCTTGAGAATGCGGGCGATCTCCAGCTTGAGCTTCGAAGCCGGCACATCCACCTTGGGAAACCTGGCCTTCAGGCCGTTGCGGATGCGCGTCAGCATGTCGGCGATGGGATCGGAAACCATATCGGAGAACTCTTCCTCAAAACTTTTCTCGAGTGGCCTCGGTTTGGCGTGCTCAGCCGCGGCCGCGCGGCCGCGCTGCTGCGCCAGTTGCTTGCCCTCTACCAGCTCGCCTTGGTCACGCCGGGGATTTCCCCGGCGAGAGCCAGCTGCCGGAAGCAGATGCGGCAGAGCTGGAACTTCCGCAGATAGCCGCGCGGGCGGCCGCAACGCTTGCAGCGGTTGCGGTGCCGGACGGCGACCTTCGGGGTCTTCTTGCCGGCGGCTTTGTCGCGCTGGATCTTCTCTTCCAGCTTGCGGTCCCTGGCAATTTTCGCTGTCGTCGCCATTTCGCTTTGAATCCTCTCCTGTCCTGGCGGGCTCAGTTCTGCCGGAAGGGCATGCCCATGTGCTTGAGCAGGGCCAGCGCCTCGGCGTCGGTCTTCGCGGTGGTGGTGATGCAGATGTTCATCCCCTTCACCTTCTCCACCTTCTCGTACGAGATCTCGGGGAAGATGAACTGGTCGCGCACGCCGAGCGTGTAGTTGCCGCGGCCGTCGAAGCTGCGGGTGCTGAGGCCGCGGAAGTCGCGCACGCGCGGCAGGGCGACGTTCATGAGCCGGTCGAGGAACTCGTACATGCGGTCGCCGCGCAGCGTCACCATGCAGCCGATCGACATGCCCTCTCGGAGCTTGAACGCGGCCACGGACTTCCGCGCCCGCGTCACTACCGGCTTCTGGCCGGTGATCTGCGCCAGTTCCTGCACGGCGCCGTCCATCAGCTTGGGGTTCTGGGTGGCCTCGCCGAGCCCGATGTTGATCGTGATCTTGTCGAGCTTCGGCACCGACATGACGTTCTTGTAGCCGAACTCCTTCATCAGCGCCGGAACCACCGTCTTCTGGTAGTGTTCCCTGAGTCTCGCCTTCATTGCCTGTTCCTCTCGTGCGTTTCCCGGCTCACTTCTTGTCGAGGATCTCGCCGGTCTTCACCGCGACGCGGACGCGGCGCGGCTTGCCGCCGACCATCTCGGTGCGCGTGCCGATGCGCGACGTCTTGCCGTCGCTGGTCACGATCATCACGTTGGAGACGTGGATGGGGCTCTCGCGTTCGGCGATGCCGCCCTTGATGCCGCGGGCCGGGTTCGGCCGGACGTGCTTCTTGACCATCATCACGCCCTCGACCAGGATGCGGCCGGTCTCGCGGTTGACTTCCAGCACGCGCCCCACCTTGCCCTTGTCGCGCCCGGCGATCACCTTCACCAGGTCGTTCTTGCGGATGCGGATCCGCAGGGGCTTCTTCTTGTCGTGGCTCTTGGCCAGCCGGCTCGGCATTTCAGATCACCTCCGGGGCGAGCGATACGATTTTCATGAAGCGCTTGTCGCGCAGCTCGCGCGCGACAGGGCCGAAGACGCGGGTGCCGATCGGCTCGCCCAGGTCGTTGACCAGCACGGCGGCGTTGGAATCGAAGCGGATGTAGGTGCCGTCCTTGCGGCGCGTCTCCTTGCGCATCCGCACGATCACGCACTTGACCACCTTGCCCTTCTTGATGTTGGAGTCGGGCGCGGCCTCCTTCACGCTGGCCGTGACGATGTCGCCGAGGCCCGCCTGGAGGCCCTTGTCGCCGCCGCGCGGCAAAATGCACATCAGCTTGCGGGCGCCGCTGTTGTCGGCGACCTCGAGCATCGTTCTCATTCCGATCATGGCAGTGTCCTCGCTCCTGCTGCTGTCAAAACCCTTGCAGCCGCCTCTACTGTTCCAGCTCGGCCGGCGCGACGCTGGTGTCGGCCGCGCGGCGGATCACTTCGGCCAGCGTCCACCGCTTCAGCCGGCTCAGGGGGCGGCTTTCGACAATGCGCACCACGTCGCCGAGCCGGGCCATGCCCGTCTCGTCGTGCGCGTAAAACTTCTTCCGCCGGGTCACGATCCGCTTGTAGAGCGGGTGCGGCACGCGGCGGGTGACCTCGACGACGATCGTCTTGGCCATTTTCGTCGACACGACTTGGCCCACCTTCTCGTTCTTGCGCTTCACGGGTGTTTCCGCCATGGTGTTACCTCGCCTCCGCCTGCTTCAGCTCCCGCTCGCGCCGCACGGTGAGGATGCGGGCCTTGTCCTTGCGCAACTCGCGGTATTTCTTCAGCCCGTCCATTTGCCCCAGCGACATCTGGAGCCGCAGATGGAACATCTGCTCGTCGATTTCGCGGAGCTTCGATTCCAGCTCCCGGGTGTCCAGCTCTCGAATCTTGTCGGCCTTCATGACATCATCCCGTTCTGCGCCGTCTCAGGCGTCGGTCTCCTGCCGGACGACGAATTTCGTGCGCACCGGCAGCTTCATCGCCGCCAGGCGCATGGCTTCGGCGGCCGTCTCCTGCGGCACGCCTTCCATCTCGAAGAGGATCTTGCCCGGACGCACCACGCACACCCAGTCCTCGGGGGCGCCCTTGCCCTTGCCCATGCGGGTTTCGGCGGGCTTCTTGGTGATCGGCTTGTCGGGGAAGACCCGGATCCAGATCTTTCCGCCGCGCTTCACAAAGCGCGTCATCGCAATGCGGGCGGCCTCGATCTGGCGGCCGCTGACCCAGGCCGGGCCGAGCGCCTTCAGCCCGAACTCGCCGAAGGCGATGGTCGAGCCGCGCCACGCCTTGCCCTTGCGGCGCCCGCGCTGTTGTTTGCGGTACTTGACTTTCTTCGGCATCAACATGGGTTGTCGTCTCCCTTGTCAGTTCCAGCAGCCCGGTTTCAGGCCTCGGCCGGAGGCTCCTCGGGCAGAGGCGGCGGCGCAAACGCCTCCGTTGAAGCCGGGGCCGCCGGCTCGGCCGCAGGCGGCGCGGCCAGGGCCGGAGGCGGCGCCTGCACGGCCGGGGCGCGTTCGGGCCGCGGCTCGCGGCGCTCCCGGCGCTCGGGGCGCGGGTTCCGGCGCGGCTCGTCGCTGCGGGTGCGGCGGCTGAAGCCGTCGGTCGGCACTTCGCCCTTGTATACCCAGACCTTGATCCCGATGACGCCGTAGGTCGTGTAGGCCTCGGCAAAACCGTAGTCGATGTCGGCGCGCAAGGTGTGCAGCGGCAGCTGCCCTTGCAGGTACCACTCGCTGCGGGCGATTTCGGCGCCGTTCAGGCGGCCCGAAACGCGCACCTTGATGCCCTTGCAGCCGAACCGCTGCGCGCTTTCCACCGCCTTGCGCATGGCGCGCCGGAAGGCGATGCGCTTCTCGAGCTGCATGGCGATCGACTCGGCCACCAGCTGCGCGTCCATCTCCGGCTTGTGGACTTCCTGGATATCGATGAACACCTCGCGCTTGGTCTTCTGCGCCAGGTCCTGCTTGAGCTTTTCGATCTCGGAGCCCTTGCGCCCGATGATGATGCCCGGCCGCGACGTGTGGATGGTGATGCGCAGCTTGCTGCCGCCCGGCCGCTCGACCTCGATGGCGCTGACGCCGGCCGACTTGAGCCGCTCGCGCAGCATCTCCTTCAGCTCGAGGTCCTCGTGCAGGAGCCTGGCGAAGTCCTGCGTGGCGAACCAGCGCGAGCGCCAGTTCTTGGTGATTCCCAGCCGGAATCCGTAAGGGTGAACTTTCTGGCCCATGTTATCTGCTCCCCGCCTGTTGCTCCTGCGGCCGGCCCTCCCTGGGGGCCACCTTGACCACGATGTGCGACATCCGCCGCTGGTAGCGGTAGGCGCGGCCCATCGGGGCCGGACGGATGCGCTTCAGCCGCGGCCCTTCGTTGACATAGGCCTCGACGACATAGAGCTCGTCGACGTCGATGTCGGCATCGCGGTCCTCCGCATTGGCGATCGCCGAGCGCAGCACCTTCTCGATGATGGGCGCCACGCGCTTGTTGGTCGTACGCAAAATCGTGATGGCGTCGCCCGCCTTCTGGCCGCGGATCAGGTCGATGACGAGCCGCGCCTTCTGCGGCGACGTCCTCACCATTCTCGCTTCGGCTTTCGCAATCATCCTGCTTCTTCCTTTCGCTTCTCCCGCCGGCCGGGCTCAGCTCTTGCCCGCCTTGTCCCCTTTGTTGGCGTGGCCCTTGAACGTGCGCGTGGGCGAAAACTCGCCCAGCTTGTGGCCCACCATGTTCTCGGTGATGTAAACGGGAATGAACTTCTTGCCGTTGTGCACCGCCAGCGTGTGCCCGACGAATTCCGGCAGGATCGTCGAGCGCCGCGACCAGGTGCGGATCACCTTCTTTTCGTTCCTTGCGTTCATCTGCGCGATCTTGTCGAGCAGATGAGCGTCGGTGAACGGCCCTTTTTTCAGTGAACGGCCCATCGTCTGTCTGCCTCTCTCCCGTTACTTCGACTTGGACCGCGGCGTCACGATGAAGCGGTCCGTCCGTTTGTTGTTCCTGGTCTTGTAGCCGCGGGTGGGCTGCCCCCACGGCGTCACCGGGTGGCGCCCGCCGGAGGTGCGTCCCTCGCCGCCGCCATGCGGGTGGTCGACGGGGTTCATCGACACGCCGCGGTTGTGCGGCCGGCGGCCCTTCCAGCGGCTGCGGCCCGCCTTGCCGAGCGACTCGTTCTCATGGTCGAGGTTGCCCACCTGGCCGATGGTCGCGTAGCACTTCACGCTCACCTTGCGCACCTCGCCGCTCGGCAGCTTGATGAGCGCCCACTCGCCTTCCTTGCTGACCAGCTGGGCCGCGGCCCCGGCCGAGCGCACCATCTGGCCGCCCTTGCCCGGGCGCAGCTCGATGTTGTGGATGGTGGTGCCCGACGGGATGTTTTCCAGCGGCAGCGCATTGCCCGGCCGGATGTCGGCCTCCGGCCCGCTCATCACCGTCTGGCCCACCGTCAGGCCCACGGGCGCAAGAATGTAGCGCTTCTCGCCGTCGGCGTAATGCAGCAGCGCGATGCGCGCCGAGCGGTTGGGGTCGTACTCGATGGCCGCCACGCGCGCCGGCACGCCCGTCTTGTCGCGGCGGAAATCCACGACGCGGTAGCGGCGCTTGTGCCCGCCGCCGCGGAACCAGATGGTGATCTGGCCCTTGTTGTTGCGGCCGCCGGAGCGCGTCTTGCCCTCGACGAGGCTTTTCTCGGGCCGGTCCTTGGTGATCTCGTCGCGCGTGACGACGGTCATGAACCGCCGCGACGGCGTGACGGGCTTGAACGATTTCACTGGCATCTCGGCTCTCCCTTACAGCTCGGCAAACTCGGGCATCTTCTCGCCCGCCTTCAGGCGGACATAAGCCTTCTTCCAGTCCGAGGTGTAGCCGGCGTAGCGGCCGCGCCGCCGCAGCTTGCCCTCGAACGTGGCCGTGCGCACGTCCTCGACCTTCACCTTGAACAGCTTCTCGACCGCGTTGCGGATGTCGGTCTTGGTGGCGTCCAGCTTGACCTGGAAGCAGAGCGTGCGCTCGCCTTCCTTCTTGCCCACGGCCTTTTCCGTAATGATGGGGCGGAGGATCACGTCGTAGATGTTCATTGCGCCAGCGCCTCCGACAGCTTCTTCGCGGCTGCCTCGCTCATCAGAACCGTCTTGTGGGCCAGCAGGTCGTAGGTGGTGACGTCCCGCGTGGCCACCAGCTTCACGCCCGGCAGGTTGCGGCTGCCCAGCTCCAGGTTGCGGTTGGCCTCGTTCGTGTTCACCAGCAGCACGGTGCGGTCGGCCTGGAGGTTGCGCAGCACCTCGGCCATGGTCTTCGTCTTGTGGTCGGCCAGCGTCCAGCCGGAGACCACTTTCAGCTCGCCGTCGCGCAGCTTGGCCGAAAGGGCCGAGCGCAGCGCGCCGAGCACCATCTTGCGGTTGAGCCGGTAGGAGTAGTCGCGCGGAACCGGGCCGTGCACGGTGCCGCCGTGGCGCCACAGCGGCGAGCGGATCGAGCCCATGCGCGCGCGGCCGGTGCCCTTCTGCCGCCACAGCTTCTTGCCGGAGCCCTCGACTTCGCCGCGCACCTTCGTCTTGGCCGTGCCGCGGCGCAGGCCGGCCAGGTAGTGGCGGACGCTCTCGTACAGCAGGTGCTCGTTGACCGGCGCATTGAAGACCGCGTCGGCCAGCTCGAGCTCGCCCACCTTGTTGTTCTTCAGATCGAAGACGTCAACCTTCGCCATGGCAATGTCACCTCTTTGCGCGGCGCACGATCACGTAGCCGCCATTGGGCCCGGGCACCGCGCCCTTCACCACCAGCACGTGGTCCTCGGGGTCCACGTCGATCACCTCGAGGTTGCGCACCGTCACCTGGGCGTGCCCCATGTGGCCGCCCATGCGCGTGCCGGGAAACACCCGCGAGGGGTAGCTCGACGCGCCGATCGAGCCGGGCGCGCGGTGGAACATCGAGCCGTGCGTGGCGTCGCCGCCGCCGAAGCCGTGGCGCTTGACCACGCCGGCGAAGCCGCGGCCCTTGCTGATGCCGGTCACGTCCACTTTCTCGTTCGGCTTGAACTGGTCCACCAGCACGCGGTCGCCGGGCTTGAGGTCGCCCGAGCCGCCCTTGAGCCGGAACTCGCGCAGAAACCGCACGCCGCCCTCGAGACCGGCCTTTTTCAGATGGCCGCTCATCGGCTTGTTGGGCTTCTTGGTCTTTTCGATCAGAGCAAGCTGCACGGCGTCGTAGCCGTCGCGCGCAGGCGTCTTGCGCTGCACGACGACGCACGGGCCCGCCTTCAGCAGGGTGACAGGCACGACCTGGCCGTCCGGCCGGAACACCTGGGTCATCCCGATTTTCTTGCCGATGATTCCTGGGCTCATATCCCTCGATTCCTTCGCCTCTCATCGCGCCCCGCCGGGCGGCGCGCGCCGCCGCGGGGCGTTTCTGCGCTCCCGCTTCCGCCTCGCCCGGCCATGCGGGCGGGCGAACTCAATTCGATCCTTTGTGGTACGCCTTGATCTCCACGTCCACGCCGGCGGGCAGATCCAGCCGGCTCAGGGCGTCCACGGTGTCCTGGGTCGGATCGAGAATGTCGATCAGCCGCTTGTGGGTCCGGATTTCGAACTGCTCGCGCGACTTCTTGTCGACGTGCGGCGAGCGGTTCACCGTGTACACGGTGCGCTGCGTGGGCAGCGGAATCGGCCCGGCCACGCGCGCGCCGGCCCTTTTGGCGGTCTCCACGATCTCCGACGTGCTCTGGTCGAGCAGCCGGTGATCGTACGCCTTCAGCCTGATTCGGATTCGCTTGGTGAGCATCGTCTTCCATTCCGCCGCCGGGCCGCGGCCCGGCGGCCAACGACTCCTACTCGAGAATCTCGGTCACCGTGCCGGCGCCGACAGTGCGGCCGCCCTCGCGGATCGCGAACCGCAGCCCCTTCTCCATCGCCACCGGCGTGATCAGCTCCACCTCGAGCGACACGTTGTCGCCCGGCATCACCATCTGCACCCCCTCGGGCAGCTTCACCACCCCCGTGACGTCCGTCGTCCGGAAGTAAAACTGCGGCCGGTAGCCCGAGAAAAACGGCGTGTGGCGGCCGCCCTCTTCCTTCGACAGCACGTACACCTCGCCCTTGAACTTCGTGTGCGGCGTGATCGAGCCCGGCTTGGCCAGCACCTGCCCGCGCTCCACCTCGTCCTTCTCCACCCCGCGCAACAGCAGCCCGACGTTGTCCCCCGCGATGCCCTCGTCCAGCAGCTTCTTGAACATCTCCACCCCCGTCACCACCGTCTTCCGCGTCGGACGGAAGCCCACGATCTCCACTTCATCGCCCACCTTGATCTTGCCCTTCTCGATCCGCCCCGTCACCACCGTGCCGCGGCCCTGAATCGAGAAAATGTCCTCGATCGGCATCAAAAACGGCTTGTCCACGTCCCGCTGCGGCAGCGGAATGTAGTTGTCCACCGCCTCCATCAGCGCCTCGATCTGCTTCTCCGCCTCCGGATCCCCGTTCAGCGCATTCAGCGCGCTCACCCGCACAATCGGCACCTCGTCGCCAGGAAATCCGTAGCTCTTCAGCAGCTCCCGCAGCTCCAGCTCCACCAGCTCCAAAAGCTCCGGGTCATCCATCATGTCCACCTTGTTCAGCGCCACCACAATGTAGGGCACACCCACCTGCCGCGCCAGCAGCACGTGCTCCCGCGTCTGCGGCATCGGCCCGTCCGGCGCCGCCACCACCAGAATCGCCCCGTCCATCTGCGCCGCGCCCGTGATCATGTTCTTGATGTAGTCGGCGTGGCCCGGACAGTCCACGTGCGCATAGTGCCGCTTCGCCGTCTCGTACTCGACGTGCGACACCGCAATCGTGATGCCCCGCGCCTTCTCCTCCGGCGCGTTGTCAATCGAGTCGAAACTCCGGAACTGCACCCGCGGATTGTGCTTCGCCAGCACCTTCGTGATCGCCGCCGTCAACGTCGTCTTGCCATGATCAATGTGGCCGATCGTCCCGATGTTGACGTGCGGCTTGCTGCGGTCAAATTTCTCTTTCGCCATACGAGCGGCTCCCTGTTGATCCTTTTAGTGATTTCTCCTGGTTCGCTGTCTGGCTGGTGGGCGCGGGCTCGGCGGCCGGCCCGCCGGAGACTGCGGGGGACCAGAACGAATCGAAGACAATCTCTGGAGCCGATGACCAGGCTCGAACTGGTGACCTCGTCCTTACCAAGGACGCGCTCTACCACCTGAGCTACATCGGCCCTTCCACTACTTTACCGCAATTTCCGCGCCCCGGTGCAACCCCCGCCTCCCGCGGCGGGCGGCGCGCCGCGGATTCGCAAAGTCCCCGAACGGGCCTTGCCGCAGGAGCGCCCGTGCCATAATGGCAGCCGATGAAGACAGACCGAAGACGCTGGGCCGCCTCTCTCGCCTGGCTCGTCTCGCCCCGGGCGCGCGCCGCCGAGGCCGGGCCCGGCGCCGGCCTCGGCGAAAAGCTCGCCCGCATCATGAAGGAGCCGGTGCTGCGGACGGACCTGCTGCGCGAACCCCTGCGCATCGAGTCGATCGAGCTGCTCCGCTCCGGCAAGTTCTTCCTCGTGCGCGCGCGCGGCGGCGGCCTGGAGGGGATCGCGGAGGCCCACAGCGCCGTGATGCGGTCGGCCTGGCCGATCTTCCTCGACCGCGTCGCACCGCATTTCTCCGGCAAGGACGCGCGCGACCTGGAGCGTGTTTTTCATGAAGCGTACCTCGCCAATTCGAATTACAAGTGGCAGGGCCTCCCCTTTTGGGTTTGCATGGCGGCGGCCGAAATTGCGATTCTCGACCTGCTCGGCAAGGCCTGCAAAAAGCCCCTCGGCGAGCTGTTCGGCCCGGTGCGACGGCGCCGGATTGCCGTGTACCGCGCCAGCGGAAACCGCGGCAATTCGCCGAAAGAGGAAATCGAATATCTGCGCAGGATCACCGGGGAAACCGGCGCAAAGGCGGTCAAGTTCCGCCTCGGCGCCAGGATGCGCTACGACGGCGCCTCCACGGCGCGCGATCTTGAACTGATCCCCCTCGTGCGCAAGGAATTCGGCGACGCCATGACCCTGTACGCCGATGCCAACGGCTCCTATGACGTCCCCATGGCGCTGCGCATCGGCCGGCTGCTCGAGCAAAACCGCTACGCCTTTTTCGAAGAGCCGGTTCCTTTCGACTGCTACGACGAAACGAAACAAATCGCCGACAAGCTCGACATCCCCATCGCGCTCGGCGAGGAGGAGATGAGCCTGCGCAACTTCCGCCGCATTATCGAGACGGGCACGGCGCAGGTGATCCAGCCGGACCTGCTCTACGGCGGCGGGCTGATGCGCGCCGTGAAAGTGGCGCGGATGGCCAATGCCGCGGGCCTTCCCTGTACGCCGCACATGTCCGGCGGCGGGCTGGGCTATCTCTACGTCGCCCACTTTGCCTCCTGCGTCGAAGACCCCGGCCCGCACCAGGAATACAAAGGCGGCGAGGACACGCTCCCGGTTGCCTGTCCAACGTCTTCCCTGCGGAGCGAAAATGGCGTTCTGACGGTCCCCTCCGGCCCCGGCCTCGGGGTCGAGGTGGACTCATCCATTCTGAAACGCGCGGCGCCGGCAGCCGTCTGACCGCAGTTTGCAAGACACACGGCCTTCCCGGCGGCCGCCACCTCGCGCCCGGCGGTGGTCTCAGGCCGGAGCAGCCTTTTCCGGATTGTTTCCGGCCCGCGCACGCGGCGTCGTCATGAGACTTGATCCGGAGCGGCCCAGGCACGCCGCGGGACCGGACGAGACAATCCGCCGCGGAAAACAAGCGTACAAACCGTTGATTTTCTGCCGCAACGGATGCCGCATTCCGTCAAATTCTCAGGAAATTTCCGGCACGGATCGACCTGAATTCTCACCGTCATTCCGGAAACGCCTTCCTGGCCGGCGCAGCCTGACGCGGAGCACCCCCGGCGCGCAGGATGGCAAAAGCCGCACGGCTTGCGAATCAGCTCTGCTCCGGCAGCGGCCAGAATTCAGCCACTTCCAGCAGCACCGGGCCGATCAGGCCGGATTCGGTCAGCGGCGAGCTTGCGTCCCAATGCTTCCAGGTGGTGAAGGTAACCCGGCCTCCGGGCGGCTTCGGTTGTCCTTTCAGGTACCAGTCAGGCAGCTTGCGGATGGCGCTGCCAAAGCCGGCGCGCCCCGCGCCGTCCGCGCCGTATTCGGCTTCGGGCGGCAACTGCTCGTCGCCGATCAGACGGTTCACCCAGAGATTGGTGACCTGCACTTCCAGCCGGTTTTGCCCGCTGCGCAGCAGCCCGGTCACGTCGGCGCGGAACGGCGGTTTCCAGAAGCGCCCCGCCGGCTGGCCGTTGAGGGAAGCTTCGGCGATCACCGCCACGCGGCCCAGATCGAGGAACACCCGCTGCGAAGGCTTCAGATTCCCGCTCCAGGGAAACTCCGCCTGGTAGCGCGCGGTTCCGGAAAAGAAACGCACGCCGGGATCGGAGTGCAGGTGCAGCGAGGCCAGCCGCTCCATGCGGACCGAGGCAGGCGCGCCGAGTCCGGGCGGGAAGGAAACGGTCCACGGGCCGGCCACTTCGACGGCCTGCGGGAGCGGCGCCACCTGGAGTTCGGCGCCCTGCACGCCCTGGATGCGGTAACGGCCCGGTTCCCACAGCAGCAATCCTGGAGCGGGCCGGCAGACGAGCTCCACCGTGCGGTGCGGCGTGAAGCGCGGCGGACCCTGTCTGGCGAGGGCGGCAATCTCCGGCCCGCTGAGCGCGCGCGGCAACACTTCGGGCGCGCACTGGTCGCCTTCGAAGTATCCGGCGCCGTCGCTCTGGAAGGACTCGCCCACGCCGGGATGCACCGTGAAGCGGCTGCGCCTGCCGCGCGACAGCAACTTGCCGTCGACATACACCGCCGGCGTGTTGTCCTCATAGACAAGCGCAATGTGCGTCCACCCGGAGAGTCCCGCTTCGGCGACAAGCACCGCCTCCAGCGCCCCTTCGGCCCGCTCGATCACGCTGATGCCGTTGCGGCCCGCCACCAGCCCGCAGGCGGCGTGGCCCTGGCCATACACCTTCTGGCCCGCCGGCGGGTAGAAGAGGAAGCTGTGCAGGTCGCCCGCCGGGCTCCAACCGGTGGTGCGCGGCGGAGTCAGCGTGGCAAATGAGTCCGGCTTGCACCACACGGACACGGTGAACGTCCCGGCCGTAGCGGCGTATCGGCCCTGCGCAGGCCGCGCGAACGGGGCCGTGCCGAGCACGGCGGACGCTTCGCGCGTCACGGATGTCACGGCGCGGCGGGGCGCGCGGTTGCGGAAGATGACAAACGCGCTGCCTGCCGGATCGAGTTGAAGCGGGACATACGTTCTGCCGCCGCGCACCTCGAATCCAGGCGCCGGAGCCATCTCGCCGGAGTCCGCCAGCCAGATCTCGGGCTGTTTTCCGGTCACCCGGAAGCTCGCCACGATGTCCTCCGGCTGGCGCCGGCGGCAGGCGATGAAGTAGATGTCTTCCTCGCCCACGCGGCGGTGGATGAAGTTCACGGGCGCGTCGCCGGAGCGGGACGTGCATTCGAAATCCGGCGGCACGCCCATGCGGGAAAGGATTTCCGCGGGCGGCACTCCCCAAAAGACACGCCCCTGGCCGAGCGTGTTTTCGCGAACCGCTTTGCCGTCCGCTTTGCCCCACAGCTCGCCGGCGAGCTTCTTCCACTCGGCTTGGGCGGCCTCGTCGGCGAGGCTGGGCGAGCGCTCCGGCCTGGGGCCGGCCATCCACATGCCGGCGCGGACCAGCTCATGGAGCTTCCGAAGAACGCGCAACGTCATCGTGCGCCGCCCGGGCAGCACAAGCAACCGGTATTGCGCGCCGCCGTTGATCCGGATCCTGCCCTGGAGCACGCTTGCATGGCGCAGCAGCGTTTCGGCGTTGATGAAGTCGAAGTCGTAGCCGGCGGGCAGCGGCGGGTTCAGCGCCTCGGGTGCGGGCGTGTCGACGGGCGCGTCCTCGCCGGTGAAGTAAAGCAGGTCGGCCGCGGGCTGTCCCTGCTGGAGCAGGTACTGGCAGCGGCTGAGATAGTCGATCCACGGGCCGGCCTTCTCGAACCAGGTGTTGGTGCGGTCGAAGTGGAAGCCCCACGGGCCCATCGTCATGCCGGGCAGAGCCGAAGGGTGCGGCTGGTGGGCGTAGCGGTGGAAGATGCACAGAGTGAGGCCGTGGGTGAACATCCAGTCGCCCTGCGCCTTGAGCGCGTAAGGATGCTCCTGCCAGCGGGAAAACATCGGCGCGCCGGTGAAGGATTCCGCGCCGACAATGGAATGCCCTTTCAGATGAGCGACGGAAGAGGCGAGCTTCACGCTGCGGTCGAGCTCGCCGCGGCGCGCGAACCAGAACTCGCCCATCGGGATGTCCACGCGCATGCCGATCTGCACTTCATCGAACGGGCCGCCGTCGTAAGGCTCGGTGTAGGACTTGATGCCGTGCTGGCGGCACAGTTCGGTGAAGCGCCCATAGTAGTTGTCCGCCATCAGGTCGGCCTGCACGCGGCGCACGTCCCAGAGGAACTTTTCCGTGGTATCGGCGCTGTCCACAAGGCGGCCGGTGAATGCGGGGAGGTATTTCAGCGGATCGTACCCGGCCCTCCGGCGGAACTCTTCGCAGAAGCGGTCGGTCCAGTTCTGCATGCCCACCTCGTAGCTGTCGATGAGCCCGCCGGCCAGACCGCGCTTGCCGAGCCGCTCGAGGTCCTTGAGGATCGGCCCGAAGAAGCCCTGGAAGTGATGGTCCATCGCTTCGGCGCTGTACTTGTCGCACTCGAGGCCCACGCCGCCGTCGGGCCCCGGGTGGTTGGTGCGCGCCGTGGTCGTGTAGCCGATGCGCAGAACGACCCATGAGCCGGCGGGAGCGTCCCATTCAAGCACGCCGTCGGAGCGAAGCCGGGAAGTCAGATCCGCCACACGGGACGAGTCGATGGCAGACCCGGCCGCCGCGTCCGGCGTCGGCGCCTCAAGCTCGGAGGCGCGGCCGCGCGCATGATGCAGGTAGTTCGCCTTGACAGGCCAGTTTTGCAGGCGCGCCGCGCCCGACAACCGCAGCATGGAGATCCGGCGGGCCTGCGGCAGCACGATCCGCCAGAAGCGGCCCTGCCTGGCTGCGAAAGAAACGGTCACGGGCGCCAGCGGGAAGCCGTCGAGCACATTGCCCGTGTTGAGGTTCAGATCGGCGGCCTTCTCCCATCGCGCGCCGTCTGTTGAATATTCCACGGCGGGCGCGCCCGCCGGCGCGCCAGGGCCGCCTGCGCCCGGCCCGTCCGGCACGGCGAAGAACGACACGGAACGCAACTCCACGGGGCCGGAAAATTCCAGCGTGAGCGATCCCGGCGAGCCCGGTCCGGCCGGATGCACGGCAACGCCGCTGCGCGGGTCGTCGCCAAAGAGCAGGCCGATCTGCGCCGGCCCCAGTTCCGCCTGCGCTGCGCCTTGCGCCGTGGTGGCGCGGGCCGCGCGCAGAAGGGGACGCAGCGGCTTCTCTGCTGCGGGCGCAGGGAAAGCAAGCACGGCGATGTCTCGGTAAAAATTGAGCCGCGCAGGCGGCTGCGGCAACGGAAGTTCGATGCGGCGCCCGCCTTCGATGGTGCGCTCGGTCCAGGTGACCACTTTCATCGAGTGCTCGGGGCCGTTCCACGGACCGCCGCTGGATGACCAGCCGGGGCAATTGTGGAAATCGCATTCGATGCCCAACCGTTCGGCTTCGTTCAGGGCATGCACCAGGAGTTTCAGGTGTTCCTGGCTGCCGTAATCGACAGGGCCTTTCGGGATGCCCGTGCCCGCCTGGAAGATCTGGACGCCACGGACGCCGATGCGGGCCATGGCTTCCAGATCGCGCGTGATGCCGTCGGCCGTGATGTTGCCGTTCATCCAGTGCCACCACGTTCGCGGGCGCGCCGAGGCGGGAGGGTCGGCGAACGAGGCGGCCACGGCCGGCAAACCGGTCTGGCCGGCCTGCGGGCTTTGCTCCTGGACGAGCGGGGAGGCGGCAGCGGAAGCGGGGATCAACTGCAAAAAAGAGCGGCGTTTCATCGGAAAATCTCCAGCAAGGCAATCAAATCCGGCAGCGGCCGGGGCCGGCGCCCGGCGGGCACAAGCCGGCGGTGCCAGCCGCAGGCGCCTGCAAGGGCCGACGCGGGGCGGCGCAGGCTGCGCGGCGGCTCAGAATTGCAGCCGCAGCGAAAGCTGCACGTTGCGCGGGTCGTTGGCCTGGGAGGGCGACACCACACCGAAATTCGCCGAACCCAGCGTGGTGTTCGGCGAGCCGAACCACGGTGTGTTGGTGAGGTTGAACGACTCGGCGCGGAACTGCATCCGCACCCGTTCGGTGATCGGGAACATCTTGAACACGCTGAAATCGACCAGCGGCGGGCGCAGCGTGCGGATGTTGGGGAATCGCGTGCTGAGCGTGCGCAGCGCGTAAGGATCCTGGACGAGCCATGCCACCGGCTCATCCGGGCTGGCGCAACTCTGCCGCACGCCGGCCAGCGTCAGCGTGCAGGTGTTGAACCAGCGCGCGTTGGTCGGGTTCTTGATCTGCGGGTTCACGCCGGTGGTGACGGCGCCTCCCGGCGCGCCGATCGGCAGGCCGGTCTGGAACGTTGCGATCCAGTTGAACTGCCAGCCGCCGATCGCCTGTTTCACCACTCCGCGCGAGTTCTTGCCGAACGGCAGCTCGTAGCCGCCGCTGAGCGTGGCGCGTTGAGGCGTGTCGAAGGCGGTGAGAACCTTGGCCAGCGCGCCGAACGGGTCCTGGGCGTTCAGATATCCGACCGCTTCCAGCGTCTTCGAAATCGTGTAGCTGAACAGCGCGTGGAAGCCATGAGAAAGGCGCTTTTCCACGCGAAGCTGGAAGCTGTCATACCAGCTCTTGCCGATAGTGCGGTTGGCTTCGGTGATGCTGTCATAGTGCGGGAAAGGCCGCAGGAGCTGCTGCTGCGGAATGGTGGCGCCGTTGTATGCGGTGCCGGGCAGCAGGCCGGCGAAGGGGTTCGCGACCTTCGCAAGCAGAGCGTCGCGCAGCGCCAGCTTGTCGGCTGGCACCGCGTTGATGCCCTTCGATGTCTGAAGCGACAGCGTGCGCGACCCGACGTAGGAGGCGTCGATGAGAAGGCGCCACGGCAATTCGTACTGGATCCCGAACGAGTACTGGTGCACATACGGGATCACGCGCTGCGGCCAGGAGTATGTGAAGCCCAGGCCGAGCATCGTCGCCTGGCGGCCGAGCGGCTGGATGAGGCCGGTGGGGTAGGGGTTGTTCCACTGGCCTGCGGGCGTGAGCCCGCCGTCGACGGAGGCCACGTACGGGGTATCCATGCTGAAGCCGTTATACTGTCCCACGTCGAACGTGGGCAGGTAGCTGATGCCCCGGCCGCCGCGCAGCACCATTTTCGAGGTGAGCTGGTAGGCCGCCCCAAGCCGCGGCTGGAAGTTGTTCAGGTCGCGCTCGAAGGGCAGCCTGTGGGCGGAATCGGTGAACAGCAGGCGTCCTTTCAGGTCCATGCCGGGAATCTGCAACGGGCTGGGCGCGGTCCAGTCGAAGCCGCGGTTCTGCCGGTCGAAGCGCTCGGTGATGGGGGACTCGTAGTCCCAGCGCAAGCCGAGTTTCAGCGTGAGCTTGTTGTTCACGCGCCAGTCGTCCTGAAGGAACAGGGCGTAGTAGCGCGAGCCGAGCGCCAGGTCCGGCCGGATCGGCACATACCCGCTGGCCGGGTAGCCGAGCAACAGCGACGCGAAGGCGTTGCCCGCCGCCGCCTCCGACCGGAGCGGGTCGCGCTGCGTGAATCCACGGTTGAAGGAGAACCCGCCGAACCAGGATGCCGGGTTCTGCTGGTTGTCGAGTTTCAACCGGCCTTCGAAGCCGAATTTCAGCGAGTGGCGGCGGATCACTTTGTTAAGGCTCTCCTGGAGAGACCACTGGTCGGAAAAGCTGAACACGCTGCCCGAGCCCCAGTTCGGCCCGGACGTTGTGTAGTCGGTATAAACAATGCGCGGGAAGGATTTCCTCGGCAGTTGCGCGCTCAGGGACGATGGGAAACCAGGCTGCGCCGGATCGAAGCCGTCGGCATGGTGCGCCACGGCAAACTCGTGGCGGATGTAGCCGAGCCGGAAGCTGGACACCAGCGAAGGGCTCAGCGTCGAAGTCAGGTCGATGCCGCCGCCCTGGTTGATCCGCCAGTGGTTGTACCAGGCCGAAGCCTCCCGCGGGAAGCCTGCGGTCGAGTTGGTCTCATGGCGGTTGCCGTGGACGAAGCGGCCGAAGAGGCGGTGCTTGGCGCCGATGACCTGATCGATCCGCACCACGTGCTGGTCATAAAGATCGGTGCGCGGGTTTGGCGCGACGATCAGGTTGTAGAAGCCGCGGGCGTCGCCGGCGGAGGTCGGCTTCGGAATGTAGTTCAGCAGGTTCTTCGAGACCGGGTCCCATCGTGCTTGCGGAATCTGGTTGGCGGGGAACGGGTCGCGCACCCAGCCGCTGCCGGAGGCGCGCAGCGTGGCCGGGTCGTAGACGAGAATCGGCTGCCCGTTGGCCTGGACGGTCTTCGAGAAGTCGCCGGCGCGCTGCTCCAGCGTGGGGACGGTCTGTGTCTGCGGGAACGGGATGCTGCTCTTGATGCGCTCCCACGAGTACATGAAGAAGGTCCGGTTGCGGCCGTCATACAGCCGGGGCAAATAAACGGGCCCGTCCACGCGGAGGCCCGGCTGGTTCCAGCGGAAGCTTTGCTTGGGCGACCCGGCCATGTTGGCTTCGAACGTGTTGGCGTTGAGCTTGTCATGCCGGAAATAGTGGTAAAGCGCGCCGTGGAAATCATTCGTGCCACTGCGGAGGCTGACGTTGATGACGCCGCCGCCGGTGCGGCCGTACTGCGCGTCATAGACGTTGGTCTGGACCTTGAACTCTTCCGTGGCGTCCGGGCTGGGCACGAAGCTCAGGTTGCCCGGCTGGTTGGTTTCGGTGCCCGTGTTAGGGACGCCGTCGAGGAGGAATTCGTTGGTGAACTGGCGGCCGCCGTTAATGGCGAACGAATCCATGCCGCCGTTGTCAAACGGCCGGTTGGATCGGCTGGCCAGGCTGGGGGTGTACTGCACGGCCGGGGCCAGCACCGCCAGCATGAACGGGTTGCGGCCGAGCAGCGGCATCTCGGCGACCTTTTGCGAGTCGATCACCTGGCCGCGCGCCGCCGTGCTGGTTTCGAGAAGTTCCGCCGAAGCCGACACGACGACCCGCTCGGTGACTCCGCCCAGTTCGAGCTGGAAGTCAATGCGCAGCCGGTCGCCGACCCGCACCTCGACGTCTTCGCGCACGGCCCGCTTGAACCCTTCTCAGGTGGCGGAGACCGTGTACCGGCCCGGCGGGATGAACGGCGCCACATAAATGCCGGCTTCGTTGGTTTGCGCCGTGATGAGCGCGTTGGTAGCCAGGTTTCGAATCTCGACCGTCACCCCCGGCACCACGGCGCCGGTGGGATCCGTCACAGTTCCGTTGATCGTCGCGCGGAACTCCTGCCCGGGCAGCGACACGGCTGCCAACAACAGGAGCAAAACAAACACGGTTGCTCGCAATCTCATCGTCTCGATACCTTGCCAGCGAAATGGCGTCGGCGGCGCGGCCGCGCCGACCGGAGTCGGGAGGAGCGAACGGGGAACGCCCGGCCCGGGCGCGTTGACTGTCGCTTGTGGCCCTCCCTCAAAACTCCCCCGGCGCCGGCTCGCCGCCTGTGCCTGAAGCCAAACCGGCTCCGTGGAGAAATCTATGCCGGCTCTTTCGCGGAGTCAACGGCAAATGAACGCGGACCGGTCCCGCTCCAGGGTGCAGAGTGCCCAACCCGACGTTTCTTTAAGCCTCTGGCGCTGACTTCCTGTGGCACAGGCAGAGGGTGCAGAGGGATTCCGCACCCGTGCGTCTGAAGGCCGCCCCGGCGTGCAATGATGGCCGCCGGCTGCTGGCAATGGAAACGAAAATTGAGACTTACGCGACGGGCTGACAGATTCGGATCCGTCCGTCTTCCGGCACCTCATGCCAACCCGACCCGGCAGCACCGGGTGGTTTGCCCGAGCCGGGCGGCTTTGGAAATGAGACTGCCCTGTCCTTATGCAAGTGGTGCTTCGCGTCTCATCCGGCGCCCTCAGCCGGAGCTGAAAGTTTGGAGGAGTCAAACCGGCCGCAAACCCGGGCGAGGATCGCTCGACAAAGGGGGGCGGCAAGGACGCGGGAAGCTGCCGGAGTGTGGGCGCGCGAGGATGGGCGGGACAAACCGGCGCTTTCGGCCAGTTCCTGGCGCAGGGCTTGCAAAGGCCGATGAAATCGGCATACCGTATCATCGAAGATCCCATGAGGAAGGGCGAAGACCGGGATCCGTACTTCATCCATTCTGTGGCCCATGCCGCAGACGTGCTTCGCGCGTTTGGCACGCCCAAAGAGATTCTCAGGCTGAAAGATGTCGTGGACAGGACGGGCCACAGCAAGAACACGGTGTTCCGGGTTCTGTACACGCTGGAGCGCACAGGGTTGGTGGAGAAGGTCGGCGCGAGGGAATATCGCTGCACGATTCATCAACACAGGACGAGGAAATACAAAATCAGTTATGCGGCGCAGGGGTCGGATTACCTGTTTTCGCATCAGGTGACATACGGACTCAAGCGTGAGGCCGAGCGTCTTGGCAATATTGAACTGCTGGCGTTGGACAACCGCTACAACCCGAAAGTGGCGCTCAGGAACGCCGAGGTATTCATCCGGGAGCGCTGCGATCTTGTGATCGAATTCCAGACGAACGAAAACATAGCTCCGATACTTTCGGCGAAATACCAGGAGGCGAGAATCCCGGTGATTGCCGTGGAGATCCCGCATCCCGGGGCCGTTTTCTTCGGTGCGAACAACTACCAGGCGGGCCTGATGGGCGGACGCGCGCTCGGGCAGTGGGTGAGAGAGCACTGGGAAGGAAAGGCGGATGAAATCATCCTGATGGAGTTGCCGCGCGCCGGCCCGGTGCCCCGGGCGCGGCTGACAGGGATCCATGCGGGCATTCTCGAGGAGTTGCCGGAGCTGGAGTCCTGCCCGGTGGTGTATCTGGACGGCGACGGCTGTTTCGATCCGAGCTTCCGCGCAGTCAGGAAGCACCTGCGAGCCACCCGGGCGAAGCGCTGCATCGTCAGCGGCATCAACGACGCCAGCGTTCTGGGCGCGCTGCGCGCCTTCGAAGACAGCGGCATGCTTTCGGCTTGCGTGGCTGCCGGGCAGAACGCGGCGCCGGAAGGGCGAGACGAGCTGCGCCGCAACTCGCGGTTCATCGCCTCCGTGGCGTATTTTCCCGAACGGTATGGGGCGTGGCTGTTGAAGCTGGCCGAGGACATCCTGACACACAAGCCCACGCCTCCGGCCGTGTTTGTCCGCCATCAGTTGCTGACGCCAAAAAACGTCGACAAGTATTACCCCGCTGACCAAATCGTTCCTTGCTAAAATCCCGCAGAAACAGAGTTGGCACAAAGTCGTTAAAGCAGGCCTCTCAATTCCGCGGATATCCAATACAAGTGGTGGATTTTCAGGACGCGGCTTGCCGCGTTTGACGGCCTGGACAGTTTTTAAAGGATTGTCATATTCTCCCGCGGCACGATTTCGTTGGGCGCCCGTTTGCGGTAACAGGAGCGAGATATTTCCGACAGGAGCCTTTCGGTTTTCACGCCCCCCTCCGGCAATCCGCAAGACCGCCGGTGCTGGAGGAGAGACCGGCCGCGGCCCGGCCGGGGCCGCAGTCCTCTTCTTCGAGTTGCCGCAGCGCCCGTCGGCGCGTCCGGCTCGCTGCCGAGCACGACCTGGCCGGCCGGTTCGAGCTGTTTGCGGCGGACGGCGTGGAGCACTTCAGCGGGCGTCTGTCCCGCACTTTCGCGCCGTCGCTGCGGCCCCTCCCACCACTCGATCAGATAGAGGGCGGGACGCGGGTCCCAGACCCAACTGTTGCCCTTGCGGGGAAGAGAGACGAACTGCCAGCGGCCGGGGCCGAGGCGGATTTTCTTGACGGCGCGAACGCGCTTGCGAACCTCCCTCGAGTGGTATCCGCTGGCGTCGATTTTCTCGTTTTTACAGACACCCCGAGCAGAAGCGCATCCGCAAGTGACTGGGAAAGGGCGTTTTTACTACGGCGTGGCGGAGAGGGCGGGATTCGAACCGCCTCTGGCCGTAAGTGATTGCCAGCGAGCGACTTGTGAGTTAACATTTTTCGGCTCAATTGTTTGGATCGTGGCCAATTCTCTCTCGAGTGCCCGATTTTGGCCGGTTTCGGACATTAAAAGCGACACCACGCAGACACCAGGAAACGCGCAAGTTCCTCGGGATCAATGGGTTCGAAAAAGGCGTACTCAGCCATTCAGTTGCATTTATCACAAACTGCTCCACGTTCCTGCCCCCGCCTTGCGGTCAACGCAACCTGGTTGCAAAAGAGTGCAATTCCCTGAATCGCAGGAGCCGCTGGGGCACAACTCTGCTCGCCTGCGCATCGCTCGCGGCGCTCGTCTCGCTGAGAGTACGCCCACGGTTTGAACCACGCTTCCCGAACAGGCAGCATTGCCGGCCAAGCCCCGAGCTATCCCCAAGTAGCGCGAAGACGCAGCAGCCGCACCGCCATGCCTGATCGGCGACACACAAAAGCAGGTTCACCGCCGGAGTCAGCCCGTCCTGCCGGACCGGCGAGTCGCACTTTTGCGCTGGCCATGGAACCTCGC